>Ga0209700_105817_pt1 | contig 20125 bp, 11 predicted proteins | sample SiratroredBW_FD_187528 | JGI IMG/M metagenome (GOLD analysis project Ga0209700, IMG submission 187528) | Root nodule microbial communities of legume samples collected from California, USA - Siratro red BW (SPAdes) (version 2) | ecosystem: Host-associated > Plants > Roots > Nodule | place: USA...
TTTTTTTTTTTTTTATCTGAAACGAGGGTTCTGTTTCTGTCCATAATATAAGTCACCAACAATAAAATAATCAAGTTTATAAGAATAGTTAAATAAATCACAGTAGTACCACTCTTGTTTTTATTATTAAATTACCTAAACAACTTCATCCCTTATCTTATCTTATCTCCCCCATTTTAAATATTAAAGATTCCCTAACAAAAGAGTTTTGGGATGAAAGAGAGGTAGGCGTATTATTTCAAAAAATAATTTTAATAAAAATACGTTAATTAATCCCTTTAATATATTATTATAATATATATTTATACAAAATTAAGATACGATTTAATATTTTATTTAGCTGAAATTTAACGCAATTATCTATTATGATCCAGAATAGTATTATCCGTGCATAAGAATCTGATGCTTATGCTAGATTTTAGTTTTTAAAAACCATAATTTCTGGCATGCCGGCGAGTCCGGCACTTGCAAGATGCTCTTGCGCTTGGACTCTTGGTGTAGGGAGGCACCATGGCTTTGTATTATAGCATAAAATGTTGAGTTCAATACAAATTCACACTCAGTTCACTCTTACACCACGCTCTTTATTCTCTAATATCCCTTCACTTCTCCGCCGCCGCACACTCTCCCTCTCTCGCTCGCGCTCCTCCTCGCCAGCTAACTCTATCAACCTCTTCCGCTCCAACCACGTGGTGGCCGTTGTTGGCGGCGGAGTGATGGAGAAGGCGAAGGAGAACGGGAGAGTGTTGAAGGTTGGTCTCGTATGCGGTGGTCCTTCGGCTGAGCGTGGCATTTCCCTCAATTCGGCTCGATCACTCCTTGATCACTTGCAGGTACAGATTCTTCGGAATTCTGTTACACTTTAATTTCCGTTTAATATTTATTCGGACTGTAATTCGATTATCAGAAAATACTTCCTCCGAGAGAGACCAGAAATTTAGATGAGATTAAGGCTCGCATCGAAGATTAATACTATAATTGACTCACTGGACCGAAGTTCATTGGATACCTCAAGGTCCTACCTAAAACTCAAAGACCTTAGTTATTACGGTTAAAAAAGTAATTAAGTCAATAATCATATAATTATATAAGTATTGATCAATTAGATTATGATTTTTGAAGCGATTATTACAAAAGTCAACCATTGTACAACAGGTGTTGACTAAATAGAAATCACCTTGAATACGACTTTTGAACTAGTTATTACAGAAGTCAACTATACTGTTGAGAGAGCTTGACGTTGAAATTGTAGTTGCGGACGGATTTTTGAAACCTTCATCCTATGACCTTTTTTTCATCGATTTTATTATTATTAAGCCTTTGATTATTAAAATTTAAAAATCAAACTCTTACGAGTTAATTATGTTATGATTTGTGTTGTCCTACCATGTGTTTGTTCCGGTCTATTGAATCCGAGACTAATGCCAGCTGGTTGCTGTGATTGTTCTTTCTTCAGTTTACTTCTAAGTTATAGTTATATTCTCAGAATATTGTGTTTTAAAAGCGACTAAGAAGTAACTGTGGTAATGTAAGTATATTTGCAGCACTATACTGCAATTGTGAGAGAAATTTCTCTTGAGTTTACTGTCTTTTCATTTCATTATTTTGGCTTGTTTTAGTCGAGGTGAGTTGTTAAAGTATTTGCTAATTTGGAAAGCAGCTGAAGGTGTTTTATTCTGTTTTAGGATCCTTATTTGTTTCATATATACCAGTCTCATTTCTTTTCTTATTGTCTGACAGGGAGACAATTTACACGTTAGTTGCTATTATATTGACTGCAATCTCAATGCGTATGCAATTTCCTCAGCTCAGGTTAGTATGATACATGTTTCCCAAAATATGCTCCATGAGCTCTCTGTCTGTCAAACTATAGCTTTTCTTACGCTGATTGGTATATTGAGAAGAATTCTGATACGCATAAGGTTAAACTCATATATGATATGATGAATTAGACAGTATGAAATATCTATTTAGCGATCATCACCTCTGACTTGAATTTCCATGATCTCTCATTTGGTTTGGTTATGTCTGGTTTGTCCCATTCAAGCTATTCATTCTTCTACTTTCTATATTCTTTCCCAGGTATATTCCAACACACCTGCTGATTTTGATTTTAAACTTGAAAGGTTAGTGACAATACCGTTCTGTCACAGTTTCTCCAATTTAGGAATAATTAACCACACACCCATGTGGTTAAATGTTCCCAAAATATAAATATTTTTACTAATAATTCCTTCTTAATATCCCCTTCAAAGTATGGATCAAATACATAAAATGTTGTATGGAATAATTTACATTTAAAATTTGAGAGTAAAGATGGCCACTTCTTCAATTCGCAGCCTTGCCCAAAGTTTTCAGACTTTGTCTGACTTAGCAAAGCATCTTGCTACAGCTGTGGACATAGTATTTCCAGTCATACATGGTAAATTTGGTGAAGATGGTGGCATTCAGGTGCAGTATATGTACACATATAACTGGAATTCTTCTGGGTTGTAAACTGTAATGAGCTTGAGTATTTATCAATGATATTTCTGTGTCAAATATTAATAGGAATTGCTGGAAAGATATAATGTCCCATTTGTTGGCACGGGATCAAAGGAGTGCGTCCAAGCATTTGACAAGGTATGGGACATATATATTTTGGCATGTTTCTTCTCCAACATGTTTTTTTTTTTTCTGTTTATCATAACTGGAATGCAGTCACATTTGAGATCTAAGATTTATATTTTCTAACCTTTTCCTCTCTTGTAATCTTTTCTTACTTACTAGTTTGACTTTTACTGTTCCTCTGACTCATTTTTTCCCTTAAAATAATTGTCAGCATAAAGCATCACAGGAGCTCCGGAAGCATGGATTCATAACAGTACCCAGTTTCTTAGTTCAGGTATTATAAACTGTGTTTTAAACAGGCTATTGTTTCACCTTGTAATGATAATTAATTATGTGCCACAGAGGTCTGTATGATCTAATGTTTTCAAATGTTAGATAGATAATTGGATGCTTCATGATTAATGTCCAACTATATTTTTATTGTATTAGATTAGATTTCCTCCCTGTTTAATTGTTTTCGAAAGTGTTTCCTGTCTTTACAATCTATTCATCCAACTTTTCTTATTTAACACTATTTTTATAACATGACGTCAATTAGGGGTATGAAACAAACAAATCAGAAGTATCAGAATGGTTTAAAAAGCACCAGCTGGACCCTGACTCAGGGAAAGTTGTGGTAAGGCATTTGATGTGAGTTCAGTCATTATGGTTTCGTTAATTCATTGTGAGGGAGTTTTTTATGCTTATTGATGTTGTATATTTGATGCTTCAGGTAAAACCAACAAGAGGAGGGTCAAGCATTGGTGTTAGAGTTGCTTATGGTGTTAATGATTCTCTTGTAAAAGCCAATGAAATTATGTCTGAGGTATTTCCAATAAATTTTTCACTTGAACAAGCATAAACTTTTATGATATGACAACTTTTATATAAGATCCAGATTCAAATAATAATATATATGACTATGAAGAAAATCAAGAACTAAAAAGGAACACACTTTAACTAGAAGTATATTAAGGCACTGTTTGAATAAGCTTAAGTACTTGCATGATAATAATAGTAGTAAGAACAAGAAGAAGAAGAAAAATAAATGTAAAATGAATGAAACTTCTTTCATAAGATAAAATCAATTTATGCATTTTCATTTATGGAGAAGTTTGCTAAAAGAGGCTCTGTGAAAGTTGAAGTGTATAAGTTGATTTTAACATAATTAAGATTTCATTTTACCTTCTTATTTCCTTTTCCTATAAGTGCCTATTGAGAAGTATGTATGAGTAACAAGCTCTACATCTCTTATAATATATGTCAGAGCAAATTACGCTAAAATCTCTTGAGATTTCACCTTACTCTACTTTTTTAACATTTTCAGCAATTCCCTTGTACAGTTACATGGTTTAATTTGTCTATTGAGTAGCAAGGGGTGTTTGTATAATGTATAGGGGGCGTGTTAGTGGAATATAATTAAGAAGGGTTAATATCAGTGTAAACAAGAGAAGGGGATTAGGAGAAATTTGATGAAACTTCAATTAGTGTCAGTGTAAGTTGCTTTATAAGTTTACTTTTGGTATTGATAATTGATTTTGAATGTGATAGGGAATTGACAGTAAAGTGCTAATAGAAATATTTCTTGAAGGAGGGAGTGAGTTTACAGCCATTGTCCTTGATGTAGGATCTGGTTCTGATTGCTTTCCTGTTGTACTACTTCCAACTGAGGTATGTTTTGTCTTTTCTCCCTTGACATTTCTTGTTCCTTTTATTCAATGGACTAAAAATGTAGAATAGAATGATAGTTTTTTAGGAAATGTTTATTTCACTACTCCCTCCAAAATCAACTTATAAGATAAGGATTGACCCACTTATATAAATTGGTCTTATCATACGTGAGACTAGATATTTATGGATCGTTCTATAATGGCTCGCAACAAGCCCAACAAACCTCGCTAGGATAGATTCTAATATTATAATATGAATTGAATTTAAGCTTAACTCTTCCTTACAAAACTAGTTTAGAAAGATGAGGTTTGTCTCCACTTATATATTGTAAATTGCTCATATCTCTAGTTTATGTGTGATCTCCAACAGATTGATCTGAATTCTCTTTATATATTGTCTTTTCTAAAATTGATAATGTATACTCTGCTACCACCTTGTCTTGTCTTCTGACACAACCGCCCTGCCTACTGAATGTTAGTTTTTCTAATCAACAATATTTTTTGTATTATCTAATTCTATGTACCAGTTACCTAATGTTGGTTTGGAATGGAATGATCATTAATTTTTTAGACTGAATGAGACTGCTTCCCTTCATTCCACCAAATCATTCCATTGAATAAAACTGGACCGGACTGAAATTCTCTTTTCAAAAGTATAAAATGAAGAAGAAAGTGAAAGGAATTTTCAACTTCAGCAAATATGATGTATTATGGGATACAGTTCAAGGACATAACTTGGACATGACTCATGACAAAATTTATAGTTGGGATTGCTTGTATTTATAAATTAATCATTCTGTGGCTGCCAATGTCTATGTGAAATTACTCAAGCAATTTGTGCGAGGCAGTTGCGTTGGCTATTGCCCAATAAATTTTTCACATTCCGTAGTAACGTTTAGATGAACAGGTGGAGCTTCAATTTCGTGGGGCAAATGATGTGAAAGAGAATGATGCAATATTTAATTACCGCAGGAAGTACCTTCCAACCCAACAGGTCAGTAGTCGTGTGAATGTGTTTATATGCACTCAAGATATATGGCACGTGCTTTCTGAGCTTAAAAGTAGTTCACCAAGTGACCCTTTTTTTTTTACCTTCAGTTTATTTAGTATTTGATTTCAGCCAATGCTGGCTAGTGTTTTCTTAAGCAGATGAAGCAATTATTATTTGCAGGTTGCTTATCACACTCCACCGCGGTTTCCTTTGGATGTAATTGACAATATTCGCAAAGGAGCATCTCTGTTATTTCAACAGCTTTGCTTGCAAGATTTTGCTCGAATTGATGGATGGTTTTTGCCAAATTCAGGTTCCAAGTTGTCATCTTCAGAAAGCGAGTTTGGAAGGACTGAATCAGGTTCCATAGTATTCACTGACATTAACCTGGTGAGATGATTCCATTCCTTGGGAATAATATGGATATCTTTAGCATTTTTACTACTAATCTTGATTTTTCTCTAGTTTGCTGAATGTTAAAATCGATGCATGTTTCAGATCAGTGGTATGGAACAAACCAGTTTTCTATTTCAGCAAGCTTCTAAGGTACTTCTGGATGTGTCTGCATCACATTTCTTGTATTCTGTATCTACCGTTCCCTATATTTTCCGAAAGTATTTATTTCATAATATGTGTCTGTAATTGGTCTGTATTTATCTGTGTGCCATTTTTGTTTATCTTTTAAATTGACCATTTAATCGCACTGTGTTATATGAAGAAAGGCATTAGAGGTTATTGGTCGCAGTGAAGTACCTAACAAGTTCAAAAGAAAGTTCTATCACACTGCTATACAACCAATTATTCTTTATGACAGGAAATGTTGGGCTTTAAATTGGCAATAAGAGAAAGAAAAAAAGTCAGTGTAGTAAAAGTGAATATGTTGAGACGAATGTGTGATCACAAAAGAAATGACAAAATACAAAATGATTGTATATGAGAAGATATTGTTATGACACCAGTCAAGGAAAGGAATGTAAAAATTTAGTTAAGATGGTTTGCATGGGTGGAAAGAAGGTCACTGGAAATACTAGTGATGAGAGTAAATTCTAGGTTTTTATCCCTATGAATACAGGTAGATGGAGACCAAGAAGAACATTAGAAAAGATTAGTAGTACAAGGGATCTATGGGGAATACTATCCTTGAGAATTGTTTTTAACCAAGTCCAATGGCATTGTGTGATTCACGTAACTGATCTCACTTAGTGGGAAGGAGGTGGTTGTGGTTGTTTTAAACTTATGTGTTTCAGTGACATAACAAATTGTCTTTTTCCTTTTAAGGGGATTATACCGGATCTACCTAATGTTACACATATTGAAAGCATGATGTTGTGCAAACACAGCAGTGACCAGTTAAATCACTTCTTAATGATAATAAAATTGATTATTTTTGTTTTTCTTATTTATGCATGGACAATTCTGATCGTTCATTACTTGAAAATGTTTCATGTGTTATTCAGGTTGGGTTTTCTCATACAAACATCCTCAGAAGCATTATTCATCATGCTTGCTCGCGATTTCCAAATCTTGCATCAGTTAGTGGTATATTAAGTCAACTTCCAAGCAGGTCAAAATCCTTACAACTTAACAATTCATTTTCTCACCGTGAAGGAGCTCGAAAAGTTTTTGTCATTTTTGGAGGTGACACATCAGAACGACAAGTATCTCTTATGAGTGGTACAAATGTCTGGCTCAATTTGCGAGCCTTCCATGATGTAAGTATCCACAATCAGGAAGACCTTAAAGTTACTGTACATGCTTTGGTAAACCATCTGCAGAAGTATAAATGTGGCGTCCAACTTTAAATATTTATGTTCTTATTTTTACAAATTTCTGAGAGAAACGTGTAAGCATTAATTTATCACGTTTGCTATTAGTTTGTTTGACATTTCCATACATTCAGAATCATCATGCAATGTGATGTAACAAATATAACACTTTTCTCCAGGTTCTCTTCATTTTTATGAGTGGAGTAGGGGTAATTTTAGAATATAGGATCTTTCATGAATGTGATATTTTGGTATATCTTTAGCTGATAATATTTAATTTTCAAGATAATATAGGTCTTATGGCATTCTATAAACTTATGGAATTTGCTATCTAAAAAGACTAACATTGTAGGTATGATACGTCATCTGAGACTAAAATAATTGTGCTTGTAGCTTGAGGTCACGCCGTGTTTGCTTTCCCCAATAAGAGAGTTTTCAACTAGTGTTGATGTGGGAAAGGAGGCTGATGACGTATTGAATAGAACAGTTTGGTCATTACCGTAAGTATTGTTTCTCTACCTCAAGATTTTCCTTGATTTTTTAATAAGCATATGAGAACAACTTTATTTTACAGTTGTTAGACTGATATAAAACTATTCCTAGGGTTCCACCTGTTAGCTTACGCTTTCAAGAGAGTTGGTATTAGAAAGCCGCTTATTGTAGTCATCCTAATCTGCCTTAGTTGCGACCATGACGGGAGTTGCCTCAAGTGTAACCTCAAAGGTGGTGGTTTAGTCCCACTTCAACTAGAGAGATGACTTAAATAGAACTTATAGACTTGAATAATAATCCTCTTATAAGCTGGTTTTGTATAACTAGCTACATTTTAAAACCAAAATTTCTAAAGTTGGACACTAGCACGATATGAAAGACCCAATGACCAAATGGTGAAATTTGATCTTTTCTATCTCCATTCTTCACAATTCATTAAACTTTACCATTGAGAAAAGTGGAATTTGATTCTTGAAGCCCAAGGAAATCTTGAACAAGGAAGTATGCCAAAAACAAAAAACCATCGTTGGACCTCCATCTAACAGCTTATCTTTTCAGAGAGTTGGTCCTTAACAAGACGTTATATTTGGCTTGCAATCTTCTATCCTAAACTTATTATAGGCTTCGAGTTTTCCTTTGGAAATTTTATTTGAGTTCATGGTTCTTAGACTGTATTATGATCCAGAAAGTAAAATTATATTTTTTTCATTAGGGTTATAAAATCAGCAATTGCAATCTAGAAATGTACCAAATTACTGGTACATTCCAGTTTAGAACCAACAATCTGTGTAAGTAGCTTGACATAGGCACTCAATCCACGATCAGTAATATTTGTGTTGATTGTCATTTATGCACGTGACCTCTTCATAATATTGTTAGAATGAAATAATTCTATAGTAATTATTTGTGTACAGTTATTCTCTTGTGCTGCGACATACTACTGAGGAGGTATTGGATGCATGCGTGGAAGCAATTGAACCAGAAAGAGCTGCTATAACATCTAACCTACGGAAGAAAGTAATGAATGAGCTTATGCAGGGTTTGAAGGATCAAAATTGGTTTACAGGGTTTGATATTGCTGATGAACTGCCAGTTAAATTTTCTTTAAGGCAGTGGATCAAGCTAGCCAAGGAAGTCCAAGCAACAGTTTTCATTGCAGGTATTGAGAAAAAGTGTTTTCTAGTTGTTAAATTTTAATTTCAGTTTTCTTTGTTAGTAATGGTGCTCTCACTTTCACTCACAAAACCAATAATAATAGGAATTATGAAAATGAAACACTAAATGAATGTTGAAATTCTACCCCATGCCTATGCTTTTCGTTGAGGCACTCCTCAGTCACAAGGAACATTTCTTTGTTCAAAAAAGTACTCCATACTCTCTCTCTAACTGAATTCCAGCTTATCTCCCCTCTGTTTCTTACATGTCTAACTAACAACATCCTCAAGCACATGCTTCTTCCCCTCCCCTTTCAGCCAAACATCTCTAGCATCTGCCTTGTACACTTTTCCAAACTTGTACCTAGGCCTATTATCTATTTGTTCTGCTGTTACTTGACCCACTTGCCTATGTCAGTTTCTAACAATACATGTTAAATAATTTCATATTCACTATTTATATATTATTGAAGATTAATAGTTAGCTGTCAATATCAACATGGTGTGTCCTTTATGCTTCATCTTAAACAACATTTTGATCTAACACTTCAAGATAATCGAAAGTTACATTTCTTGAGGTAGAACCACAAAAAGGATAATGGGGAAAATTTGGTTAGGTATGACTACAGTAAAGCCAATAATGTGGTAACCTATTCTAAAGTGAACTACAAGTCCCTCGTAATTTGTCTAAGGGTATTCTTGGATTAACAGGGGGCAGATTTTAATATGTAAGGGAGGGATTTTAAGTTGACATTATGTTTGCTCATTCTAACACACTCTCCAATTAGTTCAAATTTATTGGAAATCACAACTTTGCAGGTCTAGTCTTATTCAATGAACCTCTCATGATTTTGTAGTTTTCAAAAAATTATAACTAATAATAGTTTAAGGAGTGTGTTTCTGACCCTCCTCTTTGTTTAATAGTGATACTAACCAACAGTTGTTTGGCGATTTAAATGTATTGATAAACTTTCACGCAATCCAAGCATATGAAATTGATTGTTTATACAATGTTTTACTCCTTGTTTCTTATAGTGCATGGAGGCATTGGAGAAGATGGTACACTTCAATCTTTGCTGGATGCTGAAGGAGTGCCCTACTCAGGTTTGTTTATAACGTGCACCTAATATGTGAGACTATTAGGTATAATGGTATCCACTAATAAAGTTTATTTATTTATTATTATTCTTTTAATTTTTATTTTCTTCTGTTCTCTTTTATCTTTTTTTTTAAGGTCCTGGTGCAATGGCATCAAAGATTTGTATGGACAAAGTTGCAACTTCTGTGGCTTTAAAACATGTACGTCTCCCTACTTTGAATATTTTTTCCGTGAAAGATAAAGAACACTCGTCTTACATTACTTTCTCAATTGTATCAAGGATGTGCCTCTATCTATTGTTAGAGTTTATTACTATAATTTAGAATTTCTACTATTATGCATGTTAGTGTAGGGATTATGGGCTGTTTCATCTTTATGGGCAGTTATACCAATTTTAAAATTAATAGGTATAATTATTATCAATTGTCAGATACAATTCTTTTTATCTAAGGAAAACCATTGAACTTTAAGTCTAGTTTTTCCAACAATTTGACGTGTTTCCCTGACTTTGCATTCTAATATCCTGATCTCAAAGCTTGAAAATTCGGGAGTTCTTACCATAAACAAGGATGTCAGGCAAAAAACCGATCTCTTTAATAATTCCATAAATGATACATGGTATGACCTCACCTTGAAGCTGCAGTGCCAAACATTATGTGTCAAGCCAGCAAAAGATGGATGCTCAACTGGGGTTGCAAGACTATGGTAGATTTATTATTTTATTAGTATCTCTTTTGAATAATATCAGTGATTAAAGGTTGTCATAGGATTCAATGAATTATGTTTTACAACTAGCTAATTCTATTATCATACAGTTGTTCCAAGGACCTTGCAATATATGTCAAAGCTCTGGAGGACTGTCTACTAAGAATTCCTCCAAATAGCTTCTCAAAGGTATGCATAAGTAATAAAATGGTACTAATGACTATGTAATGGCATTGGGAAATATATATTGAAAATATTGTTTTGTCCATTCATAGTATAACATACCACTATCATCAGTGCATTACATTAGCTCTTCACCTTCTTTTATTAAATGTACAGGCACATGGTATGATTGAGATGCCAAACCCTCCTCCAGAGCACTTAATCTTTGAACCTTTCATTGAGACAGACGAAATAATTGTGACAACAAAATTTGAGAATGCCACTGATAGTGGCCTTATGTGGAAAGGGAACAGCAGATGGGTGGAAATAACAGTTGGCGTCATAGGAAAACGTGGATCAATGCACTCCCTAAGTCCTAGTGTAACTGTCAAGGAATCTGGTGATATTTTGTCACTAGAGGAGAAGTTCCAAGGTTGGTCTTCATCATAGAATGATCTAGAATTTAAAATTAATCATTGTTTTATAGAAGAATAATTACAAGACTTAGAAACTACAGCATAAAGATAAAAATTAGTGGCCTTGTGCTCCAACATTGGAGTTGTGAAGTTTAAGATTTCTATGAAGAAAAAGATACACTTCAAAGTTGCCAGAATCAAAGGTTTTTCAGTAATGATGTTTCAAGTTAAATAAGATCAAATATCAGAGTTAGAAATTTTTTAGGTGAAAATTGGGGATTGTGTGCTTGGTTCAACTTAATGTAAAAAATAATCACTTATTTTTATTAGCTCACCGTCGTCTTTCAAATTGGTGGGAATATCACCCTCATGATTTTCAAATTAATGGGATAATGAAATGGAGAAATGCTTTGAGTATAATTTATGATTGTTAAGCTCCCATCAAACTCAAAAGAAAATGCTTCTTAATTGGCCATGCTTTAAAGTTTTTTAATTCTAAATGCACAATAAGCTAATCCAAACTAAGTATAAAGGTTACAGGATGCTACTTGTTGATTAGCAGACAAAAGAAAATAGATATGATTAGGAATAAATGTATGAAGAAGTTATAACTGCTTTGAGGATGGGGGCTATGTGTGAAGGCCTCTTATCTATCTTATTTCTAGTACTTTTCCCACTTTTGACAACTGCAGTTGTTCACAAGAGTTCATTTTTATCATATACTTGTATATTGGCAGGTGGGACTGGCATCAATCTGACTCCGCCTCCCTTGTCAATTATGAGGTATGCTAATTAAATTCCACAACCCAATGGCAAAACCTTCTTTGTGTCTCTTAATGTGTCTTTTATTGAGCTTTATTGCTGCATTCTTTAGAGCATTTGAAATTTAGAATCCAAGATTTGATATGAGCATAGCTTGTGTTGTGGTTATAAGAATGTCATTAAGGGTTGATTCTATTGACAGTTTGCTGATGATTAATTTCTTTGCAACTTAAATGGTGGGGTTACCCTAGCATTAATTATTGTTCCTTAATTTCCTTTTATATATTGATAGGTTGAAGTTGGAAGGATGCATCCATTTCACTATGGGTTTGTTGAATTAGATTGTTTGATAATGTAAATCCATCATCTTTTGCAATTAAGGATGGTGCTTTAGGATGTCTATGATTGACATTTTTTCAATGTACAGTCTCTGAAATTTTCTTATGGAATGCAATGCAGATTTCCTAATTTGTATTTCGGTAGATATGTGCCATGCTGCATCATGTAGTTATTATGTAGAGAAATGTTATATAACTATTCGTTGTTTCTTCACCGTGCAATGTTGTGCTGACATATCTATTTCTTACTTTATTCTTTGTAGGTTTCTTTTAATTGATTTTGAATGTTAATTATCTTTTTCTTCTCTTTATAGTGAGAATGCTTTGAAGAGGTGTAAACAGCATATTGAACTGATTGCAAACACTATACAATTGGAAGGATTTTCCCGAATTGATGCATTTGTAAATGTTGACAGTGGAGAGGTTCGTTGAATTCCTTGCGGGGATATGTTTTTCCCATTTTCTATCTCCTTTTTCTTTTAATTTGTCTATTCGGAGTTAATAATGTTAAAAATATTGCTATTGATTCAACCTGAAACTTTGATATGGGTGGGGAGGTGGAAAGTTTAAAATTAAGGTGTCTTTAGGTTATTCTTTTTTTGATAGCTAGTAAAATATTTGAAATGAAAATTACTGTCTTGTACTGCTTTATACAGGAATTTATTTTTGGGAAGGTTGAAAGTAGAGTGCAATGCTTTTACACTCCACCACACAAATTTTGACTATCTGTATAGCACAAGAGAGATGAAACTGATCTTCCCCCTCTAGTCAACAGCAATGATTGAAAATAAAGCATTTCTATAATTCAACCCCTCTGTTCTCATTCCCTTATGTTTTATTTCTTATTCGTCTATGTTCTATCTTCATAAACAAGAATTGCCTAGTGCAAGACTTGCATAAAGTGCCTCACAATGTATATCAAGAATTTTAGAATGATTAAAAGAACTCTGTGTGTGTCTATATGTGTGTGTGGGGGTGATTGTAAAGTATTCATTCTTGGATTTAGGAGATGGCTTCATTAATATTCCTGTAATAAATTTTAGTTGTTAACCTTTCCCCTTTTTCCAGCTAAAATATACTGATCAGGGAGTATGCTGATAGCACATCCTTGTTTAAGAGCATAGCTGTCTATTGAGAGAGTCTATGCTTAATAGAATGCCATCATCCATTCACTGAATCAAAGAAATCACTTAGCATTTAGTCTTCTGGTTCAGGAATTATTTTAATAACTTGTCATCATCTTATTCCTGGATAACTTTCAATTTTGTAGGTTTTGATTATAGAGGTAAATACTGTGCCTGGAATGACACCTTCCACTGTTCTGATTCATCAGGTAAATTCTTGCTATGATAATTCCTTTTCTTTGATAATCTTTTCTGTGTATTTTTCTCTCTATCTAGGAACTCCTCAAGTATATGCTTTCATCACGTAGAGGTTGAATTAGGGGATAACTGCATCTAAAAGCAGTTGGCATATCACAAAGGCTAAATGACATCAACTTGAAGCAGATAGAAATGAAAGCTTATTTAAGTGTAGCGAGCAAAAGGAAGCTTTCTACCAAATTGATAAATAAAAATAAGACTAAAAGAAGGATATATAAAAATTAAAACACCTTTATTCATGTAAAAAGACACAGCACCAGAACAAACACCTATTCCCGTTTTGTGATTCTAATTTCTAACTATCATTCTATACATATCTCAGGCACTAGCTGAACAACCACCATTGTATCCCCATCAGTTCTTCCGTAAGCTTCTTGATTTGGCATCTGAAAGGTCAACGTAAATCTGCATAAAAGAATGTTCGCATTGCTTCATCAAATGCTGCTGTTATTACGTATATTTTCTTATCAGGAACTTCAAAATGTCAAACTTCATTTTATTCTTTTGTTGCTTCCCTTCCAAGCATGTCTTCACATGCAATCTGTCTTCTTAAACTGATTTTGAAGAATTATAAACGTGCTTTCAAGAAGTTAAGGCTGGTGAACTCATCAAGGTGCTGAGGTTGTATGCCAAGGTTCATAAATAAATATTATTTCAAAGTTGTACAGGATAAATTTTGTGTAAATTTCAAAGTTGAAATATTTAACATAATTACTTCATTTAATATTTAGGCAATTTTTAAAAATATTTCATGAATAATTAAATGGTTTTTTTATTAAAAGTTGTTATACTAAACATTTAAAGAAAGACATGGTTAAATAATTATATTAAAAATTAAACATTTTCTTTTTAACCCTTGCTAAGTAGATCACCTTCACAAGGTGTAAGTATGTTTAATTACTACATTAATATTTCATATCCTTTTCTATTGTGTTTTTTTTTTCTCATATCATGCCATTGGTACGAAATATTTTATTATATAGAAATGTAATTATAAATAATTTAGCAGAAAAATGGAAATTTCTTTTTTATTGAATATTAGAAATAGTTTTACTCAAACACCATACTTTCTTTATAATCTTTTTTCCATAAACAATATTCTTTTAAAAATAATTTTAAAAGAAGGTGTTTTCCTTTACATGCATCACCTGGTCTGAAATGACTAAAATCACCTTTTAACTGTCCACTATTCAAATAACCACTACCTCTATACCTTCATATCCTCTTCCATAGTTTTTAAGGAAGTAAGTTAAAAGATAATTTGAGAATATATGTTTTATAACTCTATACCTTCATATCCTCTTCATCTTCCATAGTTTTTAAGAAAGTTTCAAAGTTAAAAGATATGAGAATATATGTTTTATAACTTTAGATCTACACTTCTAAAATCCCTTGTTTCAGAATTGTTAATGATAGCTTTCTGATTAACTGATCTGAAATGATAATAGTGAAGTATTATTTTGAAATCATCACTATATATTATAATAAATATAACAATGTTGTATTCAAGTTACAGTAATATTCTTCCATAGCTTACTTTAATTAAAAGGTTAAGAATTAATATGAAAATAAATATTATATATATGAATTTTTACATACAAATCAAATTTATATATAAAATCAATATTATATACAATTTTTTACATATATTAATATTTATATATAAAATTAATATTACATATCGTTTTTATATATAAAATTAACATTAGATATGAATTTTTATATATAAATCTACATCCAGATTATTACATACAGGATCACATCTAAATTTTTATATACGAAATTATTTCTACATTTTACATATAAATTTTTACACATAGATTTTACATCTTAATCTTACATATAGATTTCAAATAAGCAAATAAACAAATATTATTATTATTACTTACACTAATAATAATATTATTATTAATATTGTTAATATTATTATAAATATTATCATTACTATCATTAATATTAATATAACAATAATAATATTATTATTATTAATATCATTATCTCAATGGAACGATGTAAATGTCCCTTAAGATGTTCTACTAAAATAAGATATTATTTGATTGTGAACCACAACTAATATAATAGATCTCAGTTTTATTTTTTTTTTATTAAAAATTTTCTTTTACATCAAATTGTTTTTATAACCAATGTAATATTAAAAAATACTACATTAGGTATAAAACTAATGTAAAAAGTCACAGATTTTCTATATAATTTGCATTAATATTGATTTCAGACCAGATACGAAAAGTCTCTCATAATTAATATAAAATCTCATTTTTGTTATAATATTTGATTTTGTTGTCACATGTTAACATAATTGTTACTCTACAAGTTATTGCTTACTTTCACATAATATCATATAACAACTTCATTTTTCTTTGTAAATTACCAAATGTCATTATTTTGTACACGATTGATTTGATTTCTACTTTAATATTTAACTTATAAAATCAAACAATGTCATTTTTTATAAAGATAATTAAGATTTTTGAATTTTATTTTTCTTATTATTCAAGTTTGTGATGTTTTGTTTGAGATTGCAAAATCAAACAATCACGTCAATTCCAATTAACGAGAATGACTCATTTAAAAAATATAAAAATTTGAGAAAGAGGGACTTAAAGAAAAGACTTAATTAAGTTTTAATTTTTAATAAACTTTGGTATTTTCAAATGAGTCTCTACTAAAAAAATTGCATTCTATTGAGTATCCAAAAATTTTATACTTTTCAGTTGTATCCCTTAATTTTGTCATCAATCGGGACAATGTAATTGTTAATTTGGATTGTTATTGTTTACATGTCTCTACATGAAAAGTTAAAAAGTGTCTTCATTAAATTTTTTTTAAGTCTGTCATAAATATTTATTATTTTCAATTGAGTTTTTATAAAAAATTATTCTATTAAATATTCGGAATCTTTAAATTTTTCAATTAAATCTCTATTGTTAATTATTTTATTAAGTGTTTTCAAATCTTTATATTTTTTAATCTGAGTTTCTATTATTAATTAGGTTGATGTGATCATTTGATTTTGTAATCTCAAACAGAACTCATAAACTTGGATAATAAGAAAAATAACATACTCAAATCCTAATTATCTTTACCAAACATTATTGTTTCATATCTCTATATCTTTGATTTTACTTTTGTAATGAGAGAAAAGATGTTTTTGAGATATGGATAAACCTGATAGAGATGGAATGAATGGAACAAACACAAGGAGAGAGGAAATGAAAAAAAAAATCTTTAAATGAAAAGAAATCAAAAATGAAAGATAATATTAATAAATTAAGGGAGTGTTTCATTAATTTTGAATGAAATAAGTATAAAATCATGAGAAAACAAATATATTCCTACTCATTCTTATTTTTGTATACAATTAGTACTTGGATAGTTGAAGAGCTATCTCAATCCGCTTTGTAGCACCACTTAGATTGTTAACAGGATTGTTAAAGATATGCATTGCCATTCTCATCAAAGGACACTATTTGACCATTCAATACCTTTATGAATTTTCAGTTGCAATTATATTTGGGTTATATATGATTTTTTTTTAATCATGTGTGAAATATTTATCTACTCTTATAAATAATTTTGATAAAAAATTAATTTACCATCTTTTTATAAAATCTCTTCTCTTATCCAAACATCTGCAACATAAATGGTTCATGAGTTAATCAATGAATCCTATAGCCATAAGCCACTTGCAAAGTGTAGTTTAATTGACATAACAACAATGCTTATAAAATCTCATGGATCAGAATTAATAACCAATCCAATCGATGAATGTGACATGAATATTATTTTTTAGCACGACTTCGTAAAAATACAAAGGTAATCAGAAAGTTTAACTAAAGGCCCATTGAAGAATGAGTTTTATTTGTTTGTGAGAAGTTCTTTTAGAATGTATTTAGATATTTGTGATGGATTAGTTATTAGATCAAAAATTTAAATAAAAAAACAAAAATCTTTGCTAAAAATTATAATTTCAAAATAAATTTAATTAAAAAAATTGTTTAATCTTTATAAGAATTAATTCAAAATTTTAAGTAAGTCAATAAATCAGATTATAAGTATTTTTTTAAATAAATTAATTTAAAATATAAAAAAAACATATTACAATTTATCTATAATAAAAATATAATTCATATAAGAGTGAATTAGTTGGATTGAATTAAATTTAATAAATGAAGACAATCTAATTGAGTTATATTTTATCAACACTCCTAACTTTTTCCTTTTACCAAATCAAAATTTATATAAATTTTAAACATTTATAATTATCCATGTATTTTGATTAAATAATATATTTAATCAAATTAAACAAAACTTAAATTAAAAATTAATACCTAGATGATAAAACGTAAGAATTAAGATGATGTTTAATATATGTGATTTTTCTACCTTCGTACTCTATAAAACATAAACAAATAATAAACTAAATTTAATTTGAAACAAATGTACTATTTTATTTATTTTTCCCTTCACTTTTTCATTCAAACAAGGAGAGGAGTTTCTCCACTTTTCCCTTATCCCTATCCATATAAGTAACTCATTTTTTATTCTATTCTCATTTCTGAATTAAAATCCCTAAGATTAAAGAACAAAAATAAAGAGGGTGTGCTTATTCTGAGAGCTATTTAAAGCAATTGACCAAAATTAAAACGCTAATGAAAGGGAAAACAATATTTTCTGAAATTGTTAAAAAAAATATATTTGAGCTTCAGCATTTTAAAGAAAAAATCAGGCACAGAATTTTATCCCTGTATTTTTTTTAATGAGCAATTTTTCTCTTCCCTTTCTCCTCAAAAATAATACTTCAGTGTTAGCATGAAAATTAATTTAACTAAAATAAAATAATGTGCAAATTGAAGTAACAAAATGTGATTCCTATGAATTTGTAAAGCTGGTAAAGCAAACCGCCCACCACAATCCGACAGGTCAAACAAAAAAATGGGTCAACTCTTCCTTATTTATATTAAGATGGTTAAAAAAAATTAAACCTACGCAACCTTATATTAAACCAACTAATTTCAAAAAATAAAAAATAATCTATTTTTTTAATTCTTTTGAATTATTATTATTATTATTGAATGGACTAATTTATAAATTTATAACCTGTTCTAGTTTAAGTGTATTTGAACTAGATTTTAAATGGGTCTCATCAAAATTCACTTGCTTAAATTAAAGTTACTACTTCTTGAATTAGACCTAATTATTTGTCCACTCTAATTATTTGGCAAACCTTTTTTCTATTATGAGGTTTATTATTTGATAAATTTCAAGCTACTCCCACTAAACTGAATGAGCCCCATTCACCGAAAATCATTTACTTCCAAATAAATAGAATATAGAAACCAAACATATTATGTTTTGAAACTCAGGAAAAAGTTGAAGTCTTACCACATCAAACTCATCCCATCTCCACAAATTTGAAGTACAAAGGAGCAATGGAAGTTTTTTGTGTTGGTTGGAAAATGAACTTGTGATAAGAACTGGGAAACTTCACACAGTAAAATGAACAAATATTTGTGGAATGCAATGAAAAGAAAAGGACTATACAATTCACATAACATTTTATAAATTTGCTGCAACAAACTATCCAACATACCAAGAAGCAACAAAAAAACAGCAATTTCCTATGGCATTAGCAAGTCTCCAAAATCCTGGTCCATTGCTGGAATCACCAACCAATCATCAGGACAACAGTAGCTAAGATCTATTGCATCCACAAGAGTTGATTCATAGCCAAACCCCTTACAATTTTCCATCACAACATTTTCCTCAAATGGGGGATCCAATTTCACTGTGCTCAAATTGTCATCAAACCCTTCAAGGCATCCCAGCCACCAAGTGCATGAAGAATCTTGGCTGCCCTCAAAGGGTGGTGATGGTGTTAATGTTGGTGTTGCTGTTTGTGTTTGTGTTGGTGTTGGCTCAGCCAACACACAAGGACCTGGTGTGGACCATGTAGGTCCTGGCTGAGGCATGGCCTCCAACATGTAGTAACAATATTGTGCATCTGAAGACACTGACACATGAATTTCATTGTTGGAGTTGAGGTTGTTGTTACCTTTCACCATGTTCTCTTTCTCTGTCACTGTGACACATGCTGGTGGTGCTGATGATAGTGACCTCCAAGCATCAGAAAGATCCCTTCTTTTCCTTGAACCTTTTCTTGTAACATTGGTTTCCTCAGAACTCATCATGGACTTTTCCAGAGTTGTACACAGCAAATGCCCAAGAGCCAAAAACCACTCAGAATATAACTCTTGCTAGTGGGATAGTAGGAATTTAAGTTAATACCTAGCTTCTACCACTAAAGAAACAAAATTGAGTTAAATAAGTTTTTTACTAAATGTATTAGTATTTATAGATATTTACATATATTCTAACACATTTATTAAGTATTGATTATGATAATTAGAAAAGTGTTATTTTGTTGTGTGAAAAAAAGTGGGGTAGAAAAGAGGTATGTGGTGAATCCTTTGGACACATCAAATCTTCTTAAAGCAATTCTCTGCGTGTCTGCAAAGTTTTTGGCCAATTTCCACACCTTTCTGCCACTTTCCTGCACTCTCTGCTTCGAAATCTAAATC
>Ga0209700_105818_pt1 | contig 20122 bp, 11 predicted proteins | sample SiratroredBW_FD_187528 | JGI IMG/M metagenome (GOLD analysis project Ga0209700, IMG submission 187528) | Root nodule microbial communities of legume samples collected from California, USA - Siratro red BW (SPAdes) (version 2) | ecosystem: Host-associated > Plants > Roots > Nodule | place: USA...
AAAAAAAAAAGAGTTCGAGTAAGTATTTTTAAGAAGAAAAAAAATTAAATAAATTTTAAAAACTAATCAATTCAAATAATTTAAATTTTTTCTATATATAAACCATTTAAATTAAAACAAGTAACTTTTCTTCATATCCTTCCATTCAAATTAATTTCACATTTATTTTAATTACTTAAATGACAATTAATTAATTTCAATGACTACATTTTCATTTTCATCAAAATTTCCAAAAAGGTTTTATCAATATGCATTAATTATAATTTAATTTTATATGCAGAACCCAATACAGAAAAATAGGAGAGGAAAGGCGGAAGAATTAATTACCCTAAACTCTTCAGTAGTCTAACCATTTGAATTAATCAATTAATTACTTAATTATAATCGTATATTTATTCTACAATTTCATTCCTTTAACTAATTGTGTTATCTTCTCACGAATTCATATATCTTAAATTAAATTGTGCAATACTAGAACGATTTATTCACAATGATATCATGCAATCTCTGCACAATTTACCCATATTCAGAAATAAAACAAAAAATGCACCATTTTGGAAATTTAAAAAAAAAAATTACACTAATTTGGGAAATTTACCACTTTTGTGATTTGGGTAATCAAATCAAACAAATATTAAGAATAAAGTAATAACAATAAATTGAATAAGTAAACAATATTTGAAGAGAATCTTAACATACATTATTAATGTAATAACAAGGTGTTTATTTGCTAATGACATTCCAAGTACAAGGTTATGTTTTTGTTGTTTATAAAATTTAAAGTTTATTTTTAATTTCTTCTTATGTCTAATAGTTATAATAGTTAAAACAATAATGTCTATGTAATCTTAATGATTATTACATTAATAGGTGGTTATTATGTGTCCCTATGATCTATCTGGATTTAATTGAAGAATAATTAAATGCACAAAAATACAAAAGAGCATAAATTTTAATAAATATGATATTAATTATTGTAAAAATTGAGGAAAAAAGTGTGAGAATTCTTTGTTCACATATAGCCAACATTTGACAAGAAAATATAAACTTTATAATAAAATAATAATAAATTTAATAAAGTTATAAAATAGTATAATAAAAATTAAAAATGATTAAAGATAATTTTATAAAATAATAATAAAATAAAATAATTACTAATAATATTAATATTAAAAAATTAAAAATAATAATTATAATAATAAAAATTATAAATTTATAAATAATAATTACCAAATAAAATAATAAAAATAATTCCTTTTATAAATAATTATCACAATATATTAGTTTAACGTTTTTCATTTCCCTTTAAATAACTAAACAAATCCCGTAATTGTATTTTTTTGTCTATTTAAATATTGTTAATTTAAATGACACAATTGACGTGCTCGCTCCAAATTAATTTAGGAAGCTAAATTTGTAATATAGCTAACTTAGGTTATTTTTTTCGAAAACTACCAAGTCGTTCTCTTAAAAGAATTTAGAATTTTTAATAAAATAATTAAATTTAATAAAATAAAAAATAAGATTAGATTTAGTAAAATAAAAAACAGAAGATTAGGTATAATAAAATAAAAACAAAAGATTAGATATAATAAAATAAAAATAGAAGATTAAATATAATAAAATAAAAACAGAAGAATAGATAAAATAAATTAAAAATAGAAAATTAGATATAATAAAATAAAAATAAAATTTTAAATAGGTGAAATAAATGCAAGTAATAAAATAAAATAAAAACAAATTGGATAAATGCAATAAAATAAAAACCAACCCAACCTCTCTTCAGCTCTTCCAAATCCCTCACCGGCACCTAAAGAAAATCTTAATTACATGTGTGGGTTGAAAAGATCGAGATCTTTGCATCTATTTAACATTCCGAACACTCCACAATCGTAAAACATCTCACTGAATACACAATATGCTAAACAACGACAATCGATCACTATGAACAACAATATTATTTCGACTTGAACATCGGTTCAAAAATTTCACAACAAAATCCAATCGGTATTGATTCAATTATCAAATTAATCTAATTATTAAATCAAATAATTAAATTAAAATAACAATTGAGCATGTAATTATGGAAAGAATTACAAAACATGAACCTCAGGATTAAGAAACAGGAGAGCACTTGGAGATCGAATTAAACGAATAGAAGAGAAAGAAATGAAAAAGAAAAATTGTATTTAATTATCTATTGTCTAATGATATGTGATGTCCCTCAGGCCCTCCAAGAGAGCTTTATTTGTAAAAAAAAAATTAACCTAAAACATTAAATGACTAAATAGCCCTCTATAAAGAAAATATGCTCAAAATATCCAGGTGTCGTCTTGTTGTCCAGCCTTTGTGTACCGACATTTGTAGATATTTAAGTTATCTGCAAAACAAAACAAGAATCAAGTAAATCCGAGTTCTATGGCAAAGGTTATGGACAAAATATGAAACACACTCAAATCTATTAAAATTTCGAAAATGGCTTGAAAATAATAACATACTTTTAACTGAAATCTAATTAGCCGAATTACACCAAAAGGGTGTAAAACCCTAATAATTACCGATTGATTTATCTTTATTGTTATCATTATGCTATTGAAAAGTGGTAAAAATAAATGATTATCAAATTCTCCCACACTTATCCTTTTGCACTCTTGGGCGAAATCTAGACCTAGATAAAAGACAATGGAGGCTAAGTAATCGAGACGGTAACCAAATTCAACAAGCTACCAATAGAAAAGTATTTGAGCAAGGAGTATCAAATCAAAATTTATTTTCAAATGTTGGTCAACAAAGTGTGAATTTCTCTCTTCTCGGATTAATCAATTTAAGCAACCAGTTATGCAATTGATAGTCATGTATGTTGGCCTCCCAAGATAGTGTATCTCGATTGTTTATGGAAGGTGTATAGCACTCAAACCATCTCAATGAACATTGCCTTACCATAGGCTTGCAAGCATTCTAATTCTCCACTTCCGAAACACATTGCAATAGTCAAGATGACTTTATTAAGGTTGTAATGAGGCTAAGGTAATAAATAGGAATTTTTTATTTTTTATTTTTTCACAACTAAGGTAACATCCAAAGATTATTAAAAAAGTAAGAGCATGATAGTTTTGCAACATCAATCAAATTAGTTTTGAAAGCTACCTAATAATTGAAATTACACAAATTACTCCAACCCAAGCTACACAAGCATTTTCTTCACTCTTTCTATTTTTTTCTTTTTCCTTTTTCTTTCTGTTTTTCCTTTTTTTCCTTTTCTTTTTTCTTTTTTGAGAAACTCTCATGACAAGAAGAAAGAAGAATGAAATCCATGATCAAATAATAGGTCCTAAAAGCCATGACTGTTAATTCCATTAATCAAATTAAAATAACAATTGAGCATGTAATTATGGAAAGAATTACAAAACATGAACCTCAGTATTAAGAAACAGGAGAGCACTTGGAGATTGGATTGAATAGAAGAGAAAGAAAGGAAAAAGGAAAACTATAGTATAAATGTAAAATATTTACTAATTTTGTTAATAATTTATTTTCTAAAAAATCTAATTGACTATTATTAATGGGTGTTTAAATTATATTTTTTTCATCTACAAAATTTAAATGAGTCATAGGCTCTTTTTGCACTTATGATCATTTACATATAGTTGGTGTATTTTGGTACTTTTTAGTTATTGAAAATCATGATGTCAGAAAGAAAGCCTGGAGTGACATATTTCATCAATTAGATAGTCTCTAACTCACTAATAAAATTAACATCAAGAGAATGAACCATTACAAGCTATCAATAACTAAAGGCAATTAATAATATATTTTTTAAGACTTAGCTCTTGATATCAATTGAAAATACTTTTAGGCTTAGTTCAAGAGAGGGAAATTTTGAATTTAGAAAGCAGTTCATACTCCTGGGTTAAGGCATGCTTTCTTGCCCTCTTCACATAACTGGTTCCTTGATGAGTCACCACTAAAATGTGTCACATTTCCTTTGTTGGAGAACATTGAGAGACCCTGAAAAATTCATCAAAATTCAAAGCTGAAGTTATAATATTCTTAGTCATACAATCAAATTAAACTTTCTTTCTCTCATAATCACTCCATTCAGACTAAGGCTTATCAACAGTTTGACCATCAAACACAGTTTTAGGCACATAAGGACCACTCACTATTGCATCCCATACAACATGATCAAGAGATTCAATGAAAATTTCCATTATGATTTTCCAAAAGGCATAATTGACCCCACTGAATAAAGGAGGTCTGCTTATAGAAGCACCCTCTACAAAAGGAAGCTTTCCCTCAACCATAGGATCGAAACTTGAGTAACTTTCAAGACTTAGCTCTTGATACCAATTGAAAATACTTTTAGGCTGAGTTCAAGAGGGAGGGTGAATTGAACTTTACAAAAATTGAATTTAGAAAGCAAGGAAAATGTTTTAAGCAAAATGAAAGTTTCCAAGAATCTCCAAGATCAATGATTCAAGGTGCAACACAAAAAATCAATCCATTTCAATGCGAATATATCGATTTAAAAACTGGCAGTTTGAAGAAAAACAATTTTTCAAACAAAGTGATCTTGACCAGGCAATGCAGAACCAACACAAAATTATAAAATTAAGCTATGTCTCAATCCAATGAATCAAAAAATGTAATACAAGATTATATTAATGAATCAAGACAAGGAAAATAACCAATCTATCACTTACAAATGAAAATAATGAACAATTATGTAATTAGGCAATTAAATGATTTAATTGAACAAAACAATTACGATTTACCAAACAGTTAATATGAAAAACTAGAACCCAATAGGTAGAAACTCCAAATCTAGTCACGAAATCAAAGTTAAGAGAAATTCAATTTAAGATAACAAATCTACACTTTCAAATTATGTAGAGAAACACTTAGAGCATAAGGCTAATTAAACCAGTTGTTAAACAAAACAAATCTATATTAGATAGAAAAGAACAAGCTTAACATAGTTGTTACACAGAAAGAATCACATAAGAATTTGGAAAAGATTTTATTCAAAGATTAAAAACAGTAATATGATACAAGCGTAATTGAATTAATCTATGAACAACAAAATAAACTTGTGCAGTTTTGATAAAAACAAGTTGATTAAATGAAAACCCAGAATTGAATTAATGACTTCAATCAAAACAATTTTCCAATTTTAAGAATATTTATAAAAGCAATTTAATCATTCAATAAGCAATTAGTATTTCAAACGCAAAATGACAGAAACACAAAGTAGCGAATTTAGGTATGCAGAATGAATGAATGGCACTGAACAAAATCTTATATAAAGAGAAGGGTCTAGAAAAACACACGGAGCAATTATACTGGTTCACTCTTACTCAAGGGCTACATCTAGTCTTTCTTCAACCCTAGCAAGAAAAATTTCACTATCAAACAATCAATTGTACACGCTTACAATCAAAAACACCTCTTGCACCCTGCAAGATCAAAAACACCATGGAATACTTAAGCTAGCACCCTACAACCCCAAATATTCAAATTACACCAATGTTACACCCTATAGCATCACCAATATACAACTTGAATCAAAGATTACAATTAACAGTACAATATGCAACACTTGAATCAAAACAGGTCCAATTTTAAGTTGCAGAAATCTTTCTGATTTCTAGAAAAGATGAACAAGTGCAAAGCTTTAAAGAACACCAATGGCACAACAAGAACTCAAGTCTTTGAATTTTTTCAAGAATAATTTTTTGATCTTTTGGAAAACCAAACAACTTTGTTTTTCTTTCAAAGAATTCTTTTTCTTTCACGTATATTTCTTCTTCTTCTTCTTCTTTCTTCTATGCAAGTACAGGTATTTAACAAAGAAAAATACCTAAACTATTTTTTGGAAAAAAATTAACACATTTATGGTTTAGTGAGTGAATGAATTGATTTCTTAAAAATTGGAATCGATTTATTTTCTGTTAAAAAATGAATTTTCAAATGATTTCCCTCAAAAACATTTTGCTCAGTTTGATTATGTGGTTTTAAGTATGATTTAACTGTGCCAAGAATTTTCTTCTCAGTTGTGCACATGTTCACCTTCTCCTTAAATCACATTCACTCATACTCACCACTAAAAGAAAAAAGCTATTTAGAAACCAATATTTAGCTACCAAATGAAATGGTTGCTAATTGTGACTAAAATAGTCACCAAATTAAATTTTCGTTGCTAAATAACTACGAAATAGAAGTAATGATTTAATTTAGTGACCAATTAAGTCAAATAATTGGTATCTAACATTAGATACCAAGGTTTTTGTGACCTATGTCATTAGATTCTAAATTGGTATCTAATTAAGTTAGAGACTAATTTAGAATCTAATGATATAGGTTACTAAAACTTTGGTAGCTAATGTTAGATACCAATTATTTGACTTAATTGGTCACTAAATTCAATCATTACTTCTATTTTATAGTTATTTAGCAACCAAAATCTAATTTGATGACTATTTTGGTCACAATTAGTGACTATTTCATTTGGTAGCTAAAGATTGGTCTCTAAACAACTTTTTCTTGTAGTGCATTAGGACAATGACTAAGCCTTCTTCTTCAACTTCAATGTTTGGCTTTGTTTTTACACAATTTCCTGACTTCATCAAATATTGAATCCTGTGAGATTCTTAACAGGTTTGGGTGCAAAACCTACTCATCTTGGGTTGGTTTCAAACTTCGACAGGTTTTCGATCCAAAACTCATGAAATTTTGATCGAAACTTTCTTAAGTCGTACTAATGAGAACTGGTAAGAAATGGACTAAAAGGAATGTGGGTATGTTTCAGGTGCAAAACCAAGTTATATTAGCTCGTTTTTCAACTTTACCAACTTTGGCGGTTTTCGTGCTTGGGGAGTCATGAAGTTTTGACTTCAAGTTTTATTAGCCCTCTTTTATGTCAAACAACCACAAATCAACCAAAAAAAAAAAAAGATGTTCAAGTTTGGTGAGTTTTCGTGCAAAAAGTCATGAAATTTGACTAGAGCATTTTTGTGTCGTATTAATAGAAAACAACAACAAAATGATAAAAAATGATGTGGGATAGGTTTGGATGTAAAACCTGGTCATACTAGGTTGGTTTCAAACTTTGGCAGCTTTTTGTGTCAGAAGTCATGAAAATTTGATCGAAAAGAGTATGATTATGTTTCAGGTGCAAAACCAAGTCATCTTGGCTTGGATTTCAACTTTGTCAGCTTTCGTGATTTCCGTGCCTGAAAGAATCATGAAATTTTGACTTGAAATTTTCTTGACCCTCTTTTATGTCAAACAACCACCAATCAACCTAAAGTGTGATGTTAAACTTTGGCGAGTTTTTGTGCAAAAAGTCATGAAATGTTGACCGAAACATTTTTGAGCCATTTTGATGCGAAACAAAAACACAAGGACCAAAAATGATATTGGGAAGGTTTGGATGCAAAACCTAGTCATATTGGGTTAGTTTCCAACTTTGGTAGGTTTTTGTGCCAAAAGTCATGAAATTTTGACCCAAATATTTTTGACTCGTACTGATGAGAAACGATAAGAAATGAACTGGAAACAATGTGGGTATGTTTCAGGTATAAAACCAAGTTTTCTTGTCTTGGTTTTTTTTTAATTTTTTCAACTTTGGTGATTTCCATTCCGAAAAAAGTCATAAAATTTTGACCTGAAGTTTTCGTGGCTCTCCTTTATGCCAAACAACGACAAATCGACCCAAAAAAGAATGCTTGGATGTTTTGGGGGAAAACCAGGTCATTTTGTGGTGCTTTACAAGTTTGGCGAGTTTTCATGCCAAAATTCATTAAATTTTGACTAGAATATTTTAGAGCCATACTGATGCAAAACAATAATAAAATGACTGAAAATGATGTGGAAAGGTTTGGATGTAAAACCTAGTCATCTTGGATTGATTTCCAACTGCAACAGGTTTTCATGCTAAAAGTCATGAAGTTTTGACTGAAACTTATTTGAGTCATATTGATGGAAAACGATAAGAAATGGACCGAAAAAATTGTTAGTATGTTTTGAATGCAAAACCAATCATCTTGGCTTAATTTTAAACTTTCCCAGCTTTGGTGGTTTTTGTGCCTGAAAGAGTCATAAAATTTTGACCTAAAGTTTTCTTGACCCTCTTTTATGTGAAACAGCCACAAATCGATCTAAAAATGTTGTTCAAAAGTTTTGCACCAAAACCAAGTCATTTTAGGTTGGTTTGCAAGTTTGGTGTGTTTTTGAGCCAAAAGTCACGAAATTTAACGGTAACATTTTTTAGTCGTATTAATGGAAAACAACAACAAAATAACTGAAAATAATGTGGGGAAGGTTTGAGTGCAAAACCTAATCATCTTAGTTTGGTTTCCAATTTTTGGCAGGTTTTTGTGTCAAAAATAATGAAATTTTAACTAAAAAGTTGTTGAGTTGTACTGATGAGAAACGACAAGAAATTGATCGAAAAGAATGTTGGAATGTTTAGGGTGTAAAACCAAGTCATTTAAGCTTGATTTTCAACTTTGTCAGCTTTTATAGTTTCCTTGCCTGAAAGAGTCAAGAAATTTTAACTTGAAGTTTCATTGACTCTCTTTTATGTCAAATCGATAAAAAAACATATATATTCAGAAATTTTAAGTGCAAAATCAAGTTATTTCAAGTTGCTTTGTAAATTTAAGAATGTTCAGAAATTTTAGAGACAAAATCAAATTATTTTATGTCCATTTGCAAGTTTGACAAATTTCCATATCAAAAGTCATCAAATTTTTGTTATAATATTTTTGAATTATATTAATAGAAAACAGTAATAAAATAATCAAAATTAATATAGAGCAGGTTTAATTGCAAAACCTAATTATCTTGATTTCGAACTTCTATAAAATTTTTGGACCAAAAGTCATTAATATTTATGGCGTAAATTATTTTTAGCTCTAAATATCATCAACTAAAAAGGTTGTATTTAGAAATAATCAAAAAATAAAAACAATATATAATTACCGATGTAGCTAGTTTAGTTATATAATTATATTTTAGAATAATCTATCAGTAATAGAGAAAAATATATAAAAAATTATTGATATATAAGAGTTTAGACATCTTTGACATGTCTATTTTAATTGGATTTATTGTTTGCTGTTAAAAAAAAAAAAAAAAAAACCCCGCTTGTTGAATGTAACGGAGTTGGTTTGTGAAGGTGTGGAACCATTTGTCTGCAGTTGGGTGAACCGGAACTTCAGTGCTGATTTTTCCAGAAAGTGTCATTATGAAGAATTAAAGAAGCAAACAAAAGAGGAAAGGAACGAGATAATGTAGACACGTATGAGAAATGCACTCCATCTGTCAGCTTAAATTAATTATGAGAACTTATTGTTTTTCAATAAACCATCACTACAAAATATACTCAATTTAAACTAAAATTAAAATATTTATTGTAATTAAATACATTAAAGTTAATATTAACTTAACTAACCTTATTCTTATTTAATATTAATATTTATATTTATTTAAATCAGTATCAAATAATTTATTTTTAATATTTATTAAAGTTAGTGTCATTATTAACTGGTTTTATGATATTTAATTATAATATAAGTTGACATCAGTTTAATATCAGTCTAATTTTTTTCATATATATCAGTTGAGTCCAATGTAGTTTATTTTTAATATTTATTAAATTTAATACCAATCTATAAAAATGTCAGATGTGTACAGTTTTTTCTAGAGTTTAAAAGCTTCACTAAATCTGTATACCATAATTAACTCGGAACGATTTTCAATATTTTTCTCTTCTTATTATGGGTAGCTAAAAGTGTAAGGTGTGGATTTATATTCATATAAAATATTTGGTGTCATAGAAAATGTTATATTTAGAAATAGGTAGATTGAAGCAAATGAAATATTTTTCATGACACAGTTTAAAGACGTGGGCATAGATAAAGTACAACTCATCAAGTACTAATTTTATACTCTCGGATTGGTAATTATGTCCAAATGTGTGTTTAAAATATTGAATTAGCTAAACATAGTGGACTATGTACTTGCAACTGTAGTTTAGGTTTTGTTAATTGAAGTACACCCACTAACTTACACCCTTATCTTGCCTCTATAAGTGAGAATTAGGTTTAAAATGACCTTATAACTTAAGGCAAATTATATCTCTATCTGAACTTTCACCGTAAGAATGTATAGAATTATTGACGAAAAATTGTTGATGAAAAATTATAGACAAATATGTATTTCTCGATAAAATATTAGTACAAATAAACAAATTAATTAAAAATTAATAATAAATCTTAGCAATGAATCAAATTTGTTAGTAATTAATAGATTTTACCGACAGTTAATCTAACAATCAATTTAATAATAAATAAATCAATTATCAAATTATCCCTTATCAAAATATTCACAAGTAAAATTCATCAGTCAATCGTCAATTTGAGTGACACTAAAATTTGTTGGTAACTATTGACTAGTTTGATCTGTTTGTAAAAAAATTTAATAACAATAATAATAATGTTATTATTATTATTTATTATTATTATTATTATTATAATAAAAAATTAATTATTGTGAGAGTAATAACAATATAATAATAATAATAACATAATAATAATAATAGTCATAATAAAAATAATAATAATATTCATAAAATAAATTAATAGAAGAGTTATTAGTTTTATGTGTATTTATAAGATTTAGGTTCAAGTCCTTTTATAAAAGTATAATAATAACATAAATATTAAAAATAATACTTGTAATATTTATCTACATATTAAAGATTCATCAATAATTAGATGATGAATATAATTTCTTGAACTCTTTTCACTAAATTTACATTTAAAAAATACATGTTTTTATATTTTATTAATTTCATTTAATTATCACTTATTTTAAAAATAAAATGAAAGGGATATGTGGTAATTTAATTTTTCTTGAACTGTGTCAAAAGGACAATGACATTCTTCACAATACTTTAACTTTCATTAAAGATACATCATATGCAGTCGTATTAGTTATTACATTTAATTATCACTTGATTCAGAAATATCATAAATGGATATCAGTAATTTTATTTTCCTTTAACAGTGGCGTAAGGGCACCGGCATTCTCCACACTTTTTATTTAAGATATTAGAAAATCATTACTATAAAAGATAAAAAAAAATTAAAATTATTTAACATCCGACGACGATATTATTGAAAAATTAAAAGATAAAATCAATTTATAATATAAATAAATATAAAATTTATTTTTTATAATATATAAGTGAATATAAATTTATTTTAATCATATATAACATTTAAAAAGTATAAAAGGACACTAACATTCTTCACAATACTTTTTTTATTAAAGATATATATCATACGCAGTCATTTATTTATTCTTAATTATGACATTTAATTATCACTTTATTTAGGAATAACATAGATATGCAGTAATTTAATTTTCCTTTAGCAGTGGCATTAGGGCACTGGCATTCTCCTTACATTTTGTTCAAGATGTATCAGTTTATCATAATAAATGAAACAATAGAACAGTATTGCTATCACGGTTCCATAAGAATAGTTAACATCGGGACCATATAACATCTAAAAATGAAAATTTGGAAAAACAAATTATGTGTGAGACTTTGGTCGGTTTTTTTACATAACTCAATGCAAATTTATCTTAAAATTTTAAAAATAGGTAGATATTTTAAAATTTTAAAAATAGGTAGATATTTTAAAATTTACTGGATAAGTCGGTTTCCTTCCACGAAATAAATATGAAGTTGTACTTGGATGGACTTAAGTGTGTAAGAACTTTTTTTTTTTCGCATTCAAAATCGTGCGCGAAAGGCTGAATTAAGCTCTTTTTTTTATGCAAGCAAAAGTCGTGCTTGCTAGCATAATTTTTATTTAAATTTATTTTTTTCATATGCAATCTAGTTGTGACAGTAACCACTATTCTGGTGTGATATTTTTTTTAAAATCGTTCTAGAAAGAACAAAACCTGTATATCTAAAATTATAAAATTATATATATATATGAAATTCATCAAATTATATATCTTATTGTATTTATTTTATCAAAATAAAAAAATTAATTTTTTTATATTATTGAGATTTCAATTTTAAAATTTAATTTCAAAAAATATATTTGATATTGATATTTATTAAAATCAAATCAATTGGATGAATATAGAAAAAAGTTGAATATTAAAATAAAAATAATTTTAAAAGGATATTTTTTTTCAAAAATTGTGCTTAATAGCACAAGTTACAATTTAATAGAAATTTAATCAGTACGATTTTTTCATTAATTTTTTTTTTACATCTTAAGTTGTCCGATGAATATAATTTATGTTAAAGTATAATTTAGACACATATTTATACCAAAAAAATTAAGATGTACATAAGCAATTAGGAATTAAGATGTACTTTTTGATGATAAAAAATTGAAATTTTTTTCCTCTTTTATCCACAAAAGAATGAATTAAATAAAAAGAAGTGTTTTAGGAATAACTCGACTTTTATTAAAAGTTATAAGTATAAGTATGTTTGTAACATTTCAAAAAAAGTCTCTCCTGAAAACTAAAAGCATATAAATTACATATAACGATTTTTGTATCAACCTAGAAAATTTGTCATATGAGTAGAAGTGGTAAAAGTAGAATAAGCATCTGATTACTATATTATTAAACTGAAAATACGTAATTATAGGAAAAGTTAGTAATCAAGTCTCATTCTCACTTGAGCCACCATCTCTCTAAAACCTTTGACCTCCCTTTTCTCTGACTTATCTCTAGACTTCGCGTCTGTCTTCCATCCGTTTCTCGAGCGGAGCCCACCATTGGACTCGTGGCGGAGAACAGAATAAGTCTACCCTATCAGAATCTCTCCAATAGAGTAAGTTCATTTTCTGCCCCTTCCCTTAGAGTCAGTTTTAGGTTTTCACTTTTCTCTGCTTACTGAGCTTGCATGTGGCCTCTAAGCCATCAGACGGTGCCTCTATGAGCTCAGTTTCCTAGTGTGTTAATCTGATCGTTGATCAGAGGTCCTTTGGTGCAGATTCGAGTTTCTGAAGATCTTAAGCTTTTGGGAGTGTTAGAGAGAACTTTCACTATGATTAAGTTAAGGGAAGCTAACCTTAAGTCTGTGCTTGTTTGGTTTACAAATTTAAGTCTTAAATAGAGAAGTTAATGATTATAGTAGTTGTATAATTTATATCTGGTAAAGTTTTCTGCAGGTATGAAATGTTGGATTAATGTTGAATTGAATGTTGCATGTACGAGATAATTGTGTGAAAATTGATGGTATGTTGATCTGTTGAATAAATAATTTGTGTTAGGATAGATCATTCATCATGTATCTGGGTTGATTTTTATCCAATTTAGTCATCTGAGGTATGCATGGTAACTCTGATGTAGTGGATACTGCTGGTTCTTCTACATTTTTCGCCCAAGCTAGGCAATCTCGCCTAGGCGAGGTCACTTGGAAACCTGAGAGGTGCTCTCGGGTCCAATTTCGCCTAACGAGAAGTGTTTCGCCCAGGTGCAAAGGTAGTTTCGCCCAGGCAAGGGTATAGTCGCCCAGGCGAGAATGGCCTTGGAGCAAGTGTGCTCTCTGGACTATTTTCGCCTAAGCGAAAGAATTTTCGCTCAAGCGAAGGGGATTCTCGCTCAAGCTAGATTTCCGCCCAAGCTAAAACTAAAAAAAATAAAAAATAAAAAATTTGGGCCTTTTGTTTTGATTGATTGATTCTTTCATAATGCAATGTATGAATTTAACAAGATAGATTAATTGATAATTCAAATTTAATTGTATTGATGATTTAGGAATTTCTTTCATTTTTTTTAAGATTGAGATTGTAAAGTAAATGAATGAATTAGTAGAGATCTATGTTGTGATGTGATATTGATAGAGTATTGATGAAGTTGGTCAAGGCCTAGGCATAGTGTTTTCAAGAAAGAAAACACCCGTGTCTGGGTTAGTTAGGAAGTGTATTGTCTAAGGATCGGGTGAACGATTGATATCCTGAATCTACTAGTAGTATGAATCAAATAGACAATTATTACTAGATGGTGAGAGTCGAAGGAGGTCTGAACTGGGTGATTGCAACTTGAAATATAGCTGGTCAGGAAAGTCTCAAGGGGACTAACCCTGTCATACATGACTGATGATTCATTTGTGTGGAGACTGTGTGGGTTCAAAACGTATGACGGGTGCATATCTCGAGGTCTATTCAATGCACAAGTCTTCCGGAAGTAGAGTCAAGTTTGTAGTGTGTTAGTGTCTTATATTGTGATGGTGCATGTAACTGAATGAAAGACTTGAGTGATGTTAATCTTTGTGTTTGAATTGAAATATTCAGTATTATTAAAAATTTGGTTAGCTTACATTTTGTTTTGTTGTACTTGTATTTTGATATCTGTCTGCAATGATTGTGTTTTTTTCACACGGGAGCAGATGGTGTTGCAGATAGGTTTGTGGAAGATCATTTGGAATGAGTGGTGCTTTTAGGCATAAGCTAAATCTGAAAAAAAATTTGGAGATATTTTGTAATTATGTTTTAGTAGAATTATGAAGGTAAAATTTTTAAATACTTTAGTTCAAAAGATTACTGTATGTTGATGAATCTTAATAATGATTAGTAAAATGCTTAACTTTATTTATGTTAGTTTTGAAGTGGTACAATTTTGCCATTAGATGAGTCTTTCTTAGTAGACCGAAATAAATCTTACAACTTTTAAGCCATAAAAACAATTTCTTCTATTATGTCGCGAATAGATATCACCCTCAATACTCTGTCTAGCCTTCACTTTTTGCCTTTAGTTGTGTTAGCATCCTTAAAGCTCATGCAGATTGTGCACTAGTGCTTGTAGAGAGTGGTGAGGGAAGAAGTTTTTAAAAGTTACACCACTCACAACACATAAAGGGTTCTCTCTAGTGTAATTGAAGAATGGTTGTAACATAACTTGAAGTGCACTTACTTTTGCTAAATCAGGTACAGGAATTGAAAACATGGGCAGATCACTACGGCGACAACTAATCATATAATTCATTGGTTTTTGTAAAAAACAACTAAGAAAATATACTGCTAATGATTAATCAGAAAACCTGCGGAAGGGAAATCAATCTTGTTGCAAGATAAAGATAACATTCACAGCTGGAAGGGATTTTCTGACAAAAGTGGGAAGATAATGAAAGAAAAAGTATAAAACAAATATCTTTTCCATTCACAAATGATCTTGTTAAAGGATTTAACCATGTACATACTTAATATTGTAATAAGTAGGTAAATAAAATATTGTCTATTGATTTTTATTCTTATGTAAAATCTATATAAGTCAACAATTTTATACAAATTCTAACTATATGTAAATATCTTTCAAAAAAAGAAAATTTGTGATAGTAATAATGGGTCAGAAGTGTCGGAGAAGCTTCCACATCCACATTACTTTTAAGAAATCGAAGTATATCAATTTTTCCTTGTTTCTTATAACTTTTGACTTATAGAATACTTATTTAAAAGTTATATTTTTGAATGATAAACAATAAAGAAAAGGTACATGGACAGTACATTCTGATTAGACTTAAATAAAAATATTTACATTTATTTCTTAATCTATATGCTTTTGTCGGAAATACACATAAAAAGAAATTGCAGGATAATTTACTATGTACATTAAATGTAAAAATAAAATAAAAATAAAATAGTCTAGCATCCTCAAAGCCGTTAACTGAAAGAAAAAATTTAACATCCTTAAAGTCAACGCTATATAAAAATTTAATTAAAAAAATTTTAAAATTTCTCATAAAATGTATCTATCAAAATAAATACAAATAAAAAATAGAAACAAAATTGTCGGAGATGAAAGAGTAAAATACAAACAAAGAAAATGAATATGAAAGAAGTAAAAATAAGTATAAATGAAAGAGATGAAAAAGTAAGTGAATAAAAAAAGATAAGTATGTAGAAAATAATTACAGATAAAAAAAGTAAATGTAAGATGGCTGTCAGAAAATATACAAATTGAATGATGAGATTTATAAATGTAATTAAAAAAAAAACTAGTGTAAAAGGATTTATAAAAAAAGTGTTAATTATATTAGTTAAGTTTCTTTTTTGGAGTTAGCTTAATTACGCTAAATATTTTATTTTTATTTTTCCGATCGTATGAGCTTAGTATATGATAATTCCACTTCAATATAAATATTTATTTAATAAAAAAATTAAAAATAACTTTACGTTTTTTATTTATTTAGTTTTTAAAAACGATTTTTTATATCGAATTAAAATCGACTTAACCCATTCTATTATACTATATTGGACTCGCACTTTAACCACCGGTAATATTTAGAAGCTATGTTCTTAGAGTAGAATGATAGGTAATAAAAAGATACATGGACAATAAATCCTGGTTAGATTAAACTAAAAATATTTATATGCTTTCTGAAATACACATATCAAAAGAAATTGCAGAATAACTTACTAAGCACATCAATTGCAGGAAAAGAAAAACTTACTATAAAACATATAATCGGTAATTGAGTTGGTCAACTATTTTATTCTATTTTATTCTACTTTAAGTAGGTGCATGCATTAAATTCTTAAACACCTCGATAATGGTTTGTACGTGTTGGTGAAGATTTGACAATTGAAACCTAATTAAAAGAAATTAGAGACAATAATAAGTATTTAGATATATTATTTTTAATATTACACATTTAAAATGCAGATAGTATCTGCTATATATTTTACAAAGCATAAACATTCATTTATATGCATCAGCATGACACACTTCAAACCACTTACATTATATATATCCAAATTTATCCCATTCAGACAAAAGACCTACTTCATAAGAACACTTCTCGAACATCAGAACCATTATTTAGGGTAAGTAAGTCCATTATTTATTCTTTTACTTTCCTTCTTTGAGCTATGCCTTCACAAGATGAACATCCATATCTCTGGTGCACTTGTGCACGTACTCAATGTAGCCATATGGAGGATCAACTTTTTCATCAACCTTCTCATATTCAATGGTCCATTTTATAATAGCACCACCTTGGTTCTTATCAATTGCTTGAAACACGAGCTTAAACACCTTAAACCTGTGGTCGATGTCTTCACCGAAGAGTTTGTAGTTGATTGTTTTCTTCTCTTCATCAACGGATTCAATACTCTCAAAACATGTTGTAACCTTACCATCTGTTCTTTCAGAAACAATCAAGACCAGTATAAACAATCATTGTATAAGAATCATAAATGAGAAAATAATTCATTTATATATAACATTATTTTTTCAATTGTAACTTAGATCCTTTTTGCTCATATATATGTAGTTTATTTTCTTTATGAAATAAAATATTGCTTGCATATTTTAGCATTAGTCCATGTCTTAAAGAACTCATAGAATCTCACTTTACTCAGAAAGTATTTTATGCACGTAGATGCAAATACAAATCACATCTTACCAGTCAATTTTAAACTCATTCTAAAGTAATATTCAACTGTATTTTAATAATTATTTATTATGAATCTATTATTCGATCATCAGGATCTTCAACTCTTCCTTGATATGAGAAAGATGATAAATTTTAGATTCTATGTTAGCTAATAAGTCATTTATAAATATTACCTATCATTTAATTTTTTAAAATTAAGTCTAAATTCATCTTTTATGAATAACCAATTCAATATATATATATATATATATATATATATATATATATATATATATATATATATATATATATATATATATATTAAAAATATAAGAAGTAAGGATGGAATTACAGAAGTATAAAAGTATATTAAAATTCAGGGAGAAAATAATGTACATAAGAGGTATTAGAAGTTTAATTACCTATGACATAAGTCCAGTGCTTGATGGACTCATTGTGATGCCAGTCTTCACCATGGTGCAGCTTGGTTCCATGAACGCTCTCAGCAAGGTTTTGGACATGATGGAGTTGCGCTGCGAAGAGGTTGAACCACTCTTCAGCAGTTGCATGAACCCCAATTTCACTAGTGATTTTGCCAGACAGTGTCATGATGATGAAGAAAGAAGCAAGTTATAGAAGCAAGAAAAGAACGAGATGAGGGATGGTGAAGAATAATATGCGACCATATCCCCATTTATATAGAACATAATTTACCCACTTCTCACAACTAATTCAACTGTGGGGCTAACAATAAAGGTTAGTGGCTAATAATTTTCTTTTAAAGAAAAAAATTCAATTCAGTTTTGGATATTTATATATTATTTATTATTTGTGAATTAGTTTGGTGTAGATTTTTGCTTCCAATTTATAAAATATTGAGGGTCGACACTCCAACAAAATCATTGAGTAGTCCTCAAAAAATAACTGTCAAGTATATACGATATGCAAATAGCGATTATGAGACTTATTTTAAGTTTAGGCCTACGTTTATTGGTTTATTTTGTTAAGTTTAGGTTTTCCTTTTTTACGCTTAGTTTTAGTTTTAAGTGTTATTTGTGGAACTTTCGTTCTGACTTTCTTAATGATGGTCTTTCTAGATTTGTTTTTTTTTAATAGGATTGGAGCACTTTTTAAGTATTTCCACTAATTATATTCTTCGCTGTTAAAAAAAAATCAAACTTATTTTAAAATAAATGTTAATGTAGAACAAAAATTTATGTTGATCAAATTCACCTTAAAACCGACTAAAAAAGTAATAAAAAAAATCCGTAAAAGAACTTTATATATATATATATATATATATTAAATTAAGGATGTAATAGTCCAAAAATTCTATAGCATTTATCATTCGACTCTTTTAGATAAACACAATATAATTTCAAACCATAAAATATTTAATAGATGAAAGATAAATAAAAGAAGGAAAGAAGAAATTAAGAAGAAAAGAAAAGAAGAAGGAAAAAATAAATAACTTTTCTTTTTGTCCGAGTGAAAATCTACCCTGCCCACGCGAGAAATTTGTAGCTTGAGCGAAAATAGTCTAGAGACCACTCCTGATTTTCTCCTGAGCGAAACTACTTTCGCTTGGGCGAAAACATTCCAAAGAGCATCTTATTTTGTTTACGAAGGGCTCACTCGGGCTCGCTCGAGCGAGACTTGGAGAGTGAACTTTTCTGTAAAAGTCGCTTGAGCGAGATTCTTCTGTTTGAGCGAGACTATCTAAAAATATTTTCAATTAAACTAACTTTTGTCTGCTATCAAGTATTAACATCCATTTAAGGTTCAAAAGTACTACATAAAGTATTCAAATACATCAAACCTATCTACAACTATCTACATGATGAAAAGAATGATCATTCCAAGGTCATAAAGTCTTTAACTACATCAAAACATATATACAAGTATATAAAATACAAAAGGAACATTAGTTTAAGGCCATATCATATTTAAGGTGCTCCAAGACCTGCATCTGCACCTGCTCGTGTACATAGTACAGTCATCGCAGTTCATACAACAACATGAAAAATAAAGGTAAGCTAGTAAAATTGAAAGTTTATAACATACTAAATACATGCAAATAGAAAAGAATATCTCAGTCATAAGAATTTCTTTAAAGTCTAGCATATCAAGTTTCAATACAAGTTTTCCTTTTTCCTTGCAAGTACTCATGTCAAACATTATACATACAGGTCTCACATGGACCGCATCAATACATATAGGTCATACATAGACCTATCATCTTTCGAAAGACCCATTAAGTATGCCCATACCAGAGACTAACATCTAATCCAATACCCCAAACTTAGATTCTGCAAATCTAAGAGAAAGGACCAATCCAATACCCAAGACTTAGGTTACTAGCGAATCTAAGAGAAAGGACTAATCCAATACCTAAGACTTAGACTGCCATTCGAATTTAAGAAAGAGAAAGGATCAGAGTAAGTTTAAACATCCAATACCGAGTCTCAACAGCGGTTCCGGTGTGTATGAACTCCCTCACAACTTCTCACCACCTGATATCTTAGTCTATGTGACTTAGATCATCAGTGAAGCTTGAAGATCTCTGTTAAACATATGTGTCTATACTTAATGTACACAAACCAACATAACTCATACATTATCCTAAATGTATGGCATCAATTTCATCATTCACATCAATACTCATTCAATCCACAAATCATATTATGCAAGTATCTTTCCATC
>Ga0209700_105820_pt1 | contig 20121 bp, 14 predicted proteins | sample SiratroredBW_FD_187528 | JGI IMG/M metagenome (GOLD analysis project Ga0209700, IMG submission 187528) | Root nodule microbial communities of legume samples collected from California, USA - Siratro red BW (SPAdes) (version 2) | ecosystem: Host-associated > Plants > Roots > Nodule | place: USA...
GATTTCTTTAGGGTTTCTTGAAGAGAAGGGATGTAAGTTTCAAAGTGATGGTGGAGTTCTTCGTGTTTCAAAGGGAGCTCTCACCATTATGAGAGGAAAGAGAGTTGGAAATCTCTATTTCTTGCAATGGTCCACAGTCACAAGCTCGGTCTCTATTGCGAGCTCAGATCCTACCTCGGATGTTGATGTTACGAAGTTGTGGCATATGAGGTTGGGACATATGAGTGAGCGCGGAATGACCATTTTGAGTAAAAGAGGCTTGTTGTGTGGTCAATGCACAAATAGCTTGGAGTTTTGTGAGCATTGTGTATTTGGCAAGAAAAGAGATTGAGCTTCTCAACGGCCATTCACCAGACCAAGGAAACGCTAGATTACATCCATTCGGATCTTTGGGAATCTTCTCGTGTGCCATCAAAAGGCAATGGTTCTCGCTACATGCTTACTTTCATTGATGATTTTTTAAGAAAGGTTTGGGCTTATTTCTTAAAGGAGAAAAGTGAGGCCTTTAAAGTGTTCAAGGAATGGAAGACGCTCTTGAAAAATCAGACTGGAAAGAAGATCAAGAGTTTGAGGACTGATAATGGTTTAGAATTTTGTAACCACCAATTTGATGAGTTTTGTAAAGTCGAAGGAATTGCTAGGCACAAAACAGTGGTAAATACTCCACAACAAAAATGGAGTTGCGGAAAGAATGAATCGTACATTGCTTGAAAGGACTCATTGCATGCTTTCCAATGCGGGTCTTTGCAAGGAGTTTTGGGCAGAAGCGATTAGCATAGGGTGCTTTTTGGTGAATCGATCTCCCAACACTTCCATAGAGTGCAAAACACCGGAAGAAGTATGGTCGGGTAAGCCGGCTTATTATTCAAACTTGAGGGTGTTTGGTTGTCCTGCTTATGTTCATGTAAATGAAAGGAAGTTGGAGGCAAGAGCAAAGAAGGGCATTTTTGTTGGGTATCCCATGAATGTGAAGGGGTACATGGTGTGGTGTCCCGCATCTTCTAAATTTCTCATTTCAAGAGATGTCACTTTTGATGAGTCGGCTATGTTGAAATCCAAGGGTGTTGTGCTCAAGCCGACCATTATGGAGAATGAGAAGATTGACAAGAAGGTGGAGTTTGAGGTGCCAGTCCAACAAAGTGAGGAAGAAGAGGCTATACCACATGAAGATGCTCATCAGAAAGAACAAGAAGTTGAAGAGCAACCATATTTGCTGGCAAGACAACGTGAAAGAAGAGAAATTAGAAAACCGGTGAGATATGCTGATTTTGCTTATTGTTTTGCAGCTACCGAAGAGGTGGAGTATAGTGAACAATCATCTTACAAAGAAGTTATTTCTTCCAAAAATGCAACAGATTGAGTTTCCGCCATGAATGAAGAGCTTCAATCGTTGGAAAGAAATCACACTTGGACTCTTGTGAAGCCACCTAGTGGTAAGAAGATTGTGGGTTGCAAATGGGTTTTCAAGAAGATGGTAGATAGTTCAAGACCAGAAAGTCTTCGATATAAGGCAAAACTTGTGGCGAAGGGTTATAGTCAAGTTCAAGGTGTGGACTTTAATGAAGTATTTTCTTCTATTGTCAAGCATACCTCCATTCAAGTTTTGCTTTCTTGGTGGCAATCAAGGATTTGGAGTTAGAGCAATTAGATGTGAAAACTGCTTTCTTACATGGTGATTTAGAAGAGCAAATTTACATGAAGCAACCAGAGGGTTTTGAAGTTATAGGAAAGGAGAATCATGTATGTTTGTTGAAGAAGTCACTCTATGGCCTCAAGCAATCACCTCGGCAATGGTACAAGAAATTTGACTCATTCATGGTTAGTATAAATTTCTCCCGCTCTAATTATGACAGTTGTGTCTACTTCAAGAAGTTGAGTAGCGGAGAATTTATCTACTTGTTGCTCTATGTTGATGATATGTTGATTGCTGCTTCCAATATGGAAGAAATTGTAAGATTGAAAGAGCAACTTGGTTCGGCATTTGAGATGAAAGATTTAGGGGCTGCCAAAAGAATCCTTGGCATGGAAATATCAAGGGACCGGCCCAATCGAAAACTCTTTCTCTCACAAAAGGAGTTTGCAGGAAAGGTAATCCGTCGTTTTGGCATGGAGAAAGCCAAGATTGTTTCCACCCCTCTTGCAACACATTTCAAGCTTTCAGCTGCTATGAGTCCTAAGTCCGAACATGAGAAGAAGTATATGGAAAATGTTCCATACTCAAGTGCAGTTGGGAGTCTTATGTACTTAATGGTGTGTACTAGACCCGACATAGCTCAAGCCGTTAGTGTGGTGAGTAGGTACCTTGCTTGTCCTGGAAAAGGACATTGGGAAGCTGTAAAATGGATCTTTCGCTACTTGAAAGGTACCATTAATGCTCATTTGGAGTTTGGAGGAAATGGGATACTAACGGGTTATGTGGATTCAGATTTTAGTGGTGATTTAGATAAGAGGAAGTCTTTGACAGGTTATGTTTTTACTCTTAGAGGGTGTGCAATTAGTTGGAAGTCAACACTTCAATCCACTGTTGCACTCTCTAGGACGGAAGCAGAGTACATGGCAATCACGGAGGCTATTAAGGAGACTATTTGGCTCAAGGCATTTCTTTGTGAGATTGATTCTCTTGGTGATCCTATCATGGTATTTTGTGACAACCAAAGTGTCGTTCATTTGACAAATGACTGGATGTTCCATGAGAGGACTAAGCACATTGATATACGGTATCACTTTGTGCGTGATGTGATTTCTGAAGGTAATGTGCTTGTGAAGAAGATTAGCACCGAAGAGAATCCAGCTGATATGCTCACAAAGCCTCTTCCCATTGCAAAGTTCAAGTTTTGCTCAAAGACAATTTCAGTCTTTTGTTAGTTTGTTTTTGAGTTTGTTCTAGTTAATTTTATGTTTATCTTCTAGTTGTGCAATACGGCTCAAGGTGGAGATTGTTATATGTTGACCCGAATTTACTAGTTTACCCTTTTGTATTTAGGGTTTTAAATATCCCCTTTATGTATCTTTCAATTGAGAAAATAAGAGAGCCGTTTTAACACTATAACATTTGAAAAGCCAACAAAATTATCCAGCTCTCCAAAGTAAGCCTGAAAAGGAGCCTTGGCTTGGTAGGGTCTGCAAGCTGAGCAGAAGGAACTCCACAGAATGCTACAGCAGCATCAACCTCTGAAACCAAGACAGAACCGACATTAGTGAGAGCACCTCCTATACAAAATCCAGTTACACCAACCTGTTGCAATAACTGACAATCGAATATTTTTAATAATTAATGCAAAATGTTTACTCCTAATATATACAGTTCAACAAAAGAATAAAAATAAAAAAATCATTTAACAACATAGAAATCAATGTTATTTATTTGGCACTTCAATCTAAGTACACAATCAACCATATCAGACATTTCAAGAAAGCTGACTTGCTATCTTAACCCAACATAATAATTATCTTAACCCAACAAACTCCTCTAACAAACACACCATTGGTCCCTTCATCCTTTGTAATTGCAGCCAGAGGGTGGACAATATACTTGGCCTGTCTTCGACTTCCTTTTAAACATAGTATCTCCAACATAAGGTCTACAGAACCGCATGAAACAAGGACCAATGAGAATGTTACAAAGAGTTATCAAATGTAACAGTATAGTCTCTCAATAAGGTCTATAAAATTGCATCATACAAGGAGCAATAAGAATATTATAAAAGAAAGTGGATCTAAAAATAGTTATTAAATTAAAAGTGCCACCCTCTTTGATCATATATTCAAATACTACTCTCCTAAGTCCCGATAGACTCCCAAAGTTTAAGAGATTACTGAAATTACAAGGTTAATATTTATGTAGTTCATCTAATTGACACCTTCTAATATGATCTGTATCTAAATCAAAAGGAAATACCAACAAACAGTATGTGTGCAATATTGTTCATATATGTTCTTTGAAACAAACCAGTTTCTATAACAACAACTAAGAAATAACGAAAAGTATTATAGCAACCAGTATTTGCTCCTACTTCTAACTCTCTGATATCACCTGAAAATAAGAATCACCAATAAGCAATAATGCTGAAAGAAATTAGAATAGCAGATGAGAGAAAGAAAAACTCAATAACAGAAGAGAGGAGAACTACTTACATTCCACATCCTGTCTCTTCTCCTACCCTTCAGCATGTATAATTCTAGCCACTTGGGCCGTTGGCCCATTCTAGTGCTCCTCTTGGTCTGTGAATTTTTATTTTTGGGCCCCATTATTTTATTATTTGTATCAATACCTCCTCTATTGAAATTGACCTTGTCCTCAAGGTCAAAGTGAGGATAAAGTCGTTGAATTTCATGCTCCCCTTCCCATGTAGCCTCTTCCTCAGGCAATCCTTTCCACTGAATCACTACCTCTGACAATCAGACACCATTCCTTTTAATCTTGCGTTTGTCCAATATAATTGATGGTTGAAGTATCTGTCCTTTGTCATCATTGAGTAAAGTAACAGGGATACTCTGTTGTTGGGGTGCTCCTTCACATTTTTTTAGTAAAGAAATGTGAAATACTGGATGTATTTTTGCTGTATCAGGCAGCTTTAATTTGTAAGCAACTTGACCGATGCGTTCAAGAATCTCAAATGGTCCGAAATAACGCATACTAAGCTTCTGATTTTTGCGCAAGACTACTGAACTTTGACGATAAGGTTGTAACTTCACAAATACATGATCACCAACTAAGAATTGAATATCTCTACGTTTAAGGTCAGCTCTACACTTCATGCTATTTTGTGCCTTGAGGAGGTTATTCTTAAGTTCACCAAGTAATCTGTCTCGATCTTGTAACTGGTGCTGCACCATTGGATTATCTGCTGGTTGAGGTTCATATTTGATAATTGGTGGTGGATCTTGAGCAAAAACAGCCTTGTATGGTGTCATACCTATGACAGATTGAAAAGTCGTATTATACCAATAATTTGCCCAAGGTAATAGCTTATACCATTCCTTTGGATTCTGCTGAGTATAACAACGTAAGTACATTTCTAAGCACCTGTTAAGAACTTCAGATTGACCATCTGTTTGTGGATGATACGAGGAATTCATTGCCAACTAAGTCCCCTGTCTAGTAAACAAATATTGCCAAAATCAGCTAGTAAAGAGCTTGTCTCTATCAGATACAATTGAGTGTGGAACACCATGAATTTTAATAACATGTTGTATTAACAAGTCTGCTACCATCTTTGCTGTAAAATATGCTGTAAGAGGAATAAAATAAGCAAACTTTGAAAGACGATCCACTACAACCAAAATAATTGAACAACCATGAGACAATGGCAACCCGGTAGTGAAATCCATGGCAATATCCCACCATATATGTTGAGGAATTGGCAGCGGTTGCATCAGACCAGCAGGAGGATGAGTGCTATATTTAGCTTGCTGACCAATTATACAATTCTTCACATATTGTTGCACATCTTGAGTCATCCCTTTCCAAAAAAATTGGGCTGCTATGCGAGCTAGAGTTCTTTTAATACCAGCATGTCCACCAACTAAAGTCATGAAATTCCTTTAATATCATATGTTGAATGGTGGAAGTTGTAGGGATTAATAATCTGCCTTCCCAAAACCAGAAACCTTGCTTATGTTGAAGTTTAGAATTGAGTCCTGCTGCAGATGAAAATTCTTTGTACGGGTCATAGGTAATTAAATCTTGCTGCAACTGATGAAGAAAGATAGGTTGTGGTTGAGATAAGGCCGTGAAAGATCGTGAAAGCCCATCCGCAGCTTGATTTTCAGTACCCTTTTTATACTCAATATCAAAGTTATAACCAAGCAATTTAGGAAGCCATGCCTGCTGCTCCGGTGTTTGAATCACCTGTGTTTGCATTTCTTTGAGGCTTTTATGATCTGTCCTCACAATAAAATGGTGCCCCAATAAGTAATGTCGAAATTTCGCTACTGCTGTGGTGATAGCATACATTTCTCATACATACGCTAATTGTTTTTGCATCAATGGTGACATTTTCTTCGAAAAAAAAGCTATTAGATGATTGTCTTGGCTCAATATTGCACCTATCCCTGTGCCTGATGCATTTGTTTCAAGGACAAAAGGTTTGGCAAAATTAGGAAGTGCCAACACAGGTGCATGGGTAAGTGTTGTCTTGAGTGAATCAAATGTCTGCTGAGATTTTGTAGACCAATGAAAAGCATCTTTCTTTAGCAAATCAGTGAGAGGGGCAGCCAACATGGCAAAGTTTCTGATAAACTTGCGATAGTAACTTGCTAATCCCAAAAAAGCTCGCAGCTGCTTAATTGAAGTTGGTACAGACCATTGTTTAATTGCTTGTATCTTGGTTTCATCAACCTTAACTCCATCCCGTGATACAACATGTCCCAAATAATCAATTTGGGTTTGGCCAAAAGAGCATTTGGAGAGTTTGGCAAATAAGAAATGTCTTTGCATGGTGCTTAAGACCAAAGAAAGGTGCTGGATATGTGCATTCCATGTTGTACTGTAGATTAAAATGTCATCAAAGAAAACAAGCAAAAACTGAATTCATTAGGGCTTGAAAAGTGGCTGGTGCATTATTCAAGCCAAATGGCATTACTAGCCATTCATACAACCCTTGGTGAGTGCGAAAAGTTGTCTTGTAGCGATCCTCCAGAGAAACAAGAATCTGATGATACCCTGAACGTAAATCCAGCTTTGAGAAATATTGTGCTCCAAATAATTCATCAAGTAATTCATCCACTGTGGGCATAGGAAAAGAATCCTTAATAGTGACTGCATTAAGGGCCCTATAATTGGTGCAAAAACGCCATGTTCCATCTTCTTTTTGACGAGTAGCACGGGTGAGGAGAATGGACTTGAACTAGGTTGTATGATACCCTCCGATAACATTTCAACAATAATTTGTTCAATCTCAGTTTTCTGACTGTGAGGATAACGATAAGGTCGAACTTTCACAGGAGCGCTGCCAGGCATCAATGGGATGATATGGTTATGAGACCGTATTGGTGGTAATCCATGAGGCTTCTCAAAAACATTCTTGTATTGCTGTATAATCATAGCCAATTCAGGCTCCATGGATGTCGGCAATTCCAACAAATGGTGGGCTGGCACTTCAGGTGTTTGAATTTGAATGGCATATAATTCTGCTATTGAGTCTGTGGCTTGTAAGCGGGTGAGTTAATGGAACTGAGCTAGGCTAGGCAGATTTGAGGTTTCTCCATGTAAAGTGATAAGTTCCCCATTGATGTAAAAAGTGAGAAAGCGTTCTTTATAATTCACTAAATGAGTATCCAAAGTTGCCAACCATTGACTTCCAAGAACCAATTCAGCTGCAACGATAAATAGAACGTAGGCTGAAATATACAAAGAATGCCCCTGGATTTAGACTGGGATATTCTGGACTTCACCTTCACATTCCAATTGCTCTCCATTGCCCACCAACACTTTTAATCGCGGGGTCTGATAGATGGGTAGGTGTAGAAATTTAGCCACTATAGGTTGGATGAAATTATCAGAACTCCCTTCATCGATAAGGATTTGAATTTTATGGCCCTGGATAAATCCTGTGAATCTAATTGTGCCTCTCACTGTGGTACTTTTCATGGCATTGTATGATAAATGAGGTGTCTGATCAAATTCCTCAGACTGAGGTGTCTGGTCAAATTCCTCAGACTGATTTTGGACAATCTGTTGGCCCTGTACATTTGGGTCTGGCTCCGAGGGTATTTCATCCTCACATTGGAATAAGAAATAATGTTTATTAGCACACCGATGATTAGGGGAATACTTCTCATCACAAGTAAAACAAATCCCCTTTTCTCGATAGAATTGAATGTCAGCTGGGGTTAACCGCTTCAAGTTGTTGGGTTTTGGTGGTGTGGGAAGTAATGGTGGTGGTTTTGTGTTTATAGGTGGGTTTGTGTTTGCTGTTAATGAAAGTTTAGAAGTATTTTGTGTTAGTGATTTGGCTGGGAAATAAGGAAATTTGTGTTTAGGAGCTAGGGATGATGGGTAAAATTTTTCCTCAAAAAGTTTAGCAAATGACACAGTCTGGAGTAATGAGTGAGGGGCTAGGGATACGCTTCAGTTCAGGTATTAATCCACCAATAAAACAATCAAGCAATACAGAATCATCTAACCCATATGATCGATTAGCTAATTCAGTGAAGGAAACATAATAGTCTGCCACTGTGGAGGATTGCTTTAGCTTGAACAGATCTGAACGGGGATTATCAAATTGAGATGGGCCAAACTGGATTTGAATGGCAGTGGACAATGATAGCCAATCAGGTACTTGGTGTGCTTTTTCTAATAGTTGAAACCATGGTAAGACTTTTCCTTCAAAATGAATAGAAGCAATTGCCACTTTCTGCTCATCAAGAGTGTTGTATAATGTGAAAAACTTTTCAGCCTTGTACAACCAAGTCATTGTGTCATCACCAGTGAATCGTGGAAAATCCAGCTTCATAGAGCGAGGATGGGAAACAATGGAAGTGGAAGGTTGTACTGGAGATTCGTTCTGAGATTTCAGGAATAGCTGCTGCAACTCCAGCAAATGCTGATCAATCTTCTCAAATCGTTGATCCATTTGCATAAATCGTTCTTGATGTAAACCCAGAGTTTTCGAAATGCGTTTTAGTTCTCCTTGTATCTCTTTCATTCTTGTGTTGTCAACCATAAGTAACTCGATGAAAGCACCAATGATACAATCTGTATCTAAATTAAAAGGAAATACCAACAAACAGTATGTGTGCAATAATGTTCATATATGTTTTTTTGAAACAAACTAGTTTCTATAACAGCAACTAAGAAATAACGAAAAAGTATTATAGCAACCAGTATTTGCTCCTACTTCTGACTCTCTGATATCACTTGGAAATAAGAATCACCAATAAGCAATAATGCTGGAAGAAATTAGAATAGTAGATGAGAGAAAGAAGAACTCAATAACAGAAGAGAGGAGAACTACTCACATTCCACACCCTGTCTCTTCTCCTACCCTTCAACATGTATAATTCTCTAGCCACTTGGACCGTAGGCCCATTCTAGTGCTCCTCTTCATTTTTTCTATAATATGTGAATTTTTATTTTTGGATCCCATTATTTTATTATTTGTATCACCTTCTTAAAAAAGTTCATACAAGTAAGAGAAACACACTTATAGACATTGTTAAACATGTTATTGTATTTTTTTGGAGATCCTTGTGGCTCCACACTCTGCTCTAACTTACATGCCTTAACATAGTAACTAATGCACATGGCATGGTATTTAGTTATTTACTCGAAGGCACTCACTTAAAAAATTCTTCAAACATATAAGACAAGAAGTTGTAATTATGGATTGTGGTGTTATATTATGTTTTAAGAGACTTCTACTTTCTTAATAATCTGAAGTGTTAACTAAATAGTATCCAACTTCAGCTGAAGAGTGTCTTGAAACTTACGATTAAATTTAATTCTAAAAAAAAAAACGGTTTGTCCTGATTCTATTCTCACATAACAGAAATGGATTACACTACCATTAATATCATATGAAAATGCAAAAAGTCTTTATTAAAAAAATTACCACAAAGAAAATAATCACAGAGATATAACCAAATATCTTATGTAGCATTCGTGTTTCACCTGAAATCTTTGTCATAGAATTTCCTAGATAATTTAGATTTTAGAGATATACATACGGATTTATCATAAAAGCCGATCAGCGACAAGTTTCATTCCATGAGGAACCGCATTTAGGGTTTGACATGCCACATCACAGAAAACATCCACAACTTGCTTTCAAAATTACTCATCAGAATCCAACAGCCGATCATATAAAGGGTAGCTAAAAAGTTGTACCCAGATAAATTTAGAAGATGTAGAAAAAAAAAAAAAAAAATATATATATATATATATATATATATGAGGCTGGGACTAAATATCTTGTACATGCATCCAATGGACAATTTGAGGAGCTTCAATCCTTAAATGGATTTGACAACAGACATCTCTTTACATGCGAATCCCAAAATTTTGATTTAACATCATTAGAAAAGCAGCAAAACCAAGAAATGACCCTATTTTTCGTCGATTTGGAATTTCCACTATACTTCTCTCAGATAAACTCTAGACTCTAACATCATTAACAAATATATTTTAATTTCGTACTCTAAATAATTTGAATAATTAAGGCGTGAACTTTAAATTTAAAATTACTAATATTATCTAAGAAAAACTAAAAGTACATTTTCATAAAATTCGAGAAGTAAAAAAAAAAATAGTTGGATGAAGAAAAAAAATCCAATGACTAAAAACATAATTAAACTGTAAAAGCCATTATAATTAACGAGGCCCGCGTGAAGCATGGTTGGCATGAGAGTCGGAACTATTAGTTTTCTTTTTGCCCAATGTGTTGGTTGGGAAATATGGAAGAAGGCCCGTAAATAAAGATGGCATAAAGATATTAAGGGATATTATTCTTACACTTTTTTTGGTGCATCTATGAGAATATTTGACACATTAAAACAATGTGTTCCAAAATCTACCAAAAAAACGATTGAATTACATATTTTGAAAAACAAAAGGGTGTGACCGTGTGAGGAGTACTATACAATAAATACTATTAGAAATACTTTGAATTTTTTATTTCAAATAACGTCAAATATTTTCCGAATTGACTATCATAATATAAAAATAAAAGACATTTTGAAATGGACACTCTAAAACAAAACATTATTGACGTAATTTTGACCAGGTACCATAAAGTATGTACATATAAAAGAATATTTGTTTTATTATGGGGTAAGAGGTATTGCCACATAATTTGAAATAATATCAAACATATGTATTTTAGATTTGGGAATAGGCAAATACTTTCCAGAATACTCATTCTAAAATAAAGGGCATTACAGATGTAGATTCTTAAATTATATAAAATAAATATCACTTACATAATTTCGGATGAAATATTCTGAAAAAAAAAAAAAGCAACGTGTAATCCAGAATTATATTTTCACTGGCATGTTAAAGAAAAGGCAAATTATTTAAAAAAAATATCAAGGTGTAAGAAGAAAAGACAAGATATTAGATGTGTGCTTATGATTCTTAATCATGCAAAAGTTTTAAAGCTTGGGTCATAGGTGATGAAGTAATAAACACTTGTTATTGGGAAAGATGAATGATTCTAAAATTATATTAGTGGATTATGTTGCTGCAACATTCCTTACTATGGTGATTTGAATGTTGCATATGCATAGTATCAGATTGTCACGTCTAAACCTACCAAGACACTTCCTTGTTCCTGAATTTCAAAGCATTGAAGATATCACACTTTGTCACAATCTTTTCTTCTGCCTCATTATATTCAACCCAAACACTCTATTCTGTTAGGCACGGCTACGGTTTGCATTTAAAATTAAACATGTATGTTCAAAGATTTTCAATCAAGTGGTTTAGAAATTAAATTTTAATAATAGTACAACTTCACTTAATCTCAATTAATTTTAAGTTAAAATCTAACATGTAAAGATTAAAAAATGACTTTGTCAAACTGTCCCGCACTAGACCAAGTCTGCCAACTCCTCATGACACAGGCGCAAGTCGTCTCCCTCAGATCCTATCTAAGTAAAACAAGCGGTGAGACGAATCCAAGAATTAAAAATCAAACTCCATCCACTTTAATTAAATCAGTGGATTTTTCACTATTTGTGTTCTCCATACAATCAATTCAATAACAGATAAAAGTATTAGAGATGAATTGTTAAAGTTATTACAATTTCAACTCGTATATCTAAAGAGAATTAGTCTATCCTCACTAGTTTTTTGGGATACTGGAAAACTGAATTGAGGTTAATCTTTGGTATAATTTCTAAACGTGACATTTTATTATATTTTTATATCTTAGTAATTTTTTTTGGGCATGGGTATGCGAATATATGGTGAAAATAGGAATGAGATAAAAAAAAAATCATTCTCATTAAATATGAAAATATATATAAATTTGTATTTCAAATATGAGAATGAGGACAATGAAACTTATATCCGATCCCCATGTGGTTTCTAATAATATTTTAATATATATATATATATATATATATTTATATATATATAATACATAATATTATTTTTTAAATTATTTATAAAAAAATTGTTCTTATAATAACACTTTAATGCTTTATTTTGTTAAAAAAGTGAATTTGAGATAAAAGTGTGTAAAAAGTTAGATTGTCCATATTAAGAAAATATCATAATATTTTAATGAAAAAGTTTATGAGTAGTGTGATAGATTTTTAATTTTAAAGTTTTTTTAATTAATAAAATTGTAAGATTACATATTTTTCCTTATAAATAAAAATAATTAAAAATGAAATATGATTAATTTGTTGGGTGTGATTGATGAATTATTATTTTTTATTGATAGAATTATAAAATTATCAATTATTTTATAATCAAAATTAAAATTTTATTGTTAATATTATTATATAAATTTATTTTCATTATTATTGTTTTAATTTTATTATTATAAATATTATTTAATAATTTTATTATTATTTTTCGTTTCTAACGTTAATATTATTAAGTTATATTATATAATTAATTATATTTACTTTTTTATAATATAAGTGAAATCAAAAAGTAAAAAGTGCATATACATCTAACTTTAACATTCAACATTCATAATTATAATTATTTTATAATAAAAAAAATACACATGCATAATCGATTATTATAAGCAAATAATTGATTATGTTTAAAACTTTATATTATAACAAGTGAATTTTTTACTATAATACACATATAATCGATTATAGGATTTATAATAATCAATTATTTAACATTTTCTATAAAATGAATGACGAATCTCACTTACATTACACCTCAACCCCACCGATGCCAGTCACAAGCAAGCCAACATGAATCCTAATCACCATCAAAGTCCAATTCACCTCACATAACACCCAAATGAGCTAAACAATAAAAAAATATACAAACACCGTGGCTTTCATGTGCAAGAAGATTAGAAACATCTTTGTCAACTTGCCAGTGTAATTTTTAGCTACACAATATTTATTATATACCTATTATTTTCTTTTCTTTTTCACCTATTCACGCTTTTACAAATCGATGTAAATTAGTTGAACCAAACACACTGATCATTCATTTTAGACAGTCTAATTACTTAATCAAACACAAGGTAAACTATATATTTCATGTTGCATGTTACCTTCAATTACGAATTATTTAATTTTAAAAGTGATAAAATTTGAAGCAAAAGTTGTACAATCTACACAATAAGTTACACGTGTGAAAAAAAAACTAATTTTAAACAATTGAACATATTTAGATATATAGTTAAATTAGTCTCGATCATAATTTTATAATCAAGACGAATGGTTTTAGTTAAAAGATAATAACAGTTAACCTTTAAACATAAAAAATAACAAGAACTTGGTTTATAATTGAAATTGGACGTGATGGTATTTCTATGGTAACACTCCATGCATTTACTATAGAAAAAAAGTCAGACATTCTCCTTTAATGTGAAAAAAATAGAAAAAGAAATGTACAGAATAAAAAATATATAATAAGACCAAAAACTTTATTTATTAAATGAATGATTTATTATTAGGTTTGATAAGATTAAATCATATCTATGTCACGAATTAGTTATTATAATTTAACTTTTATTTATGACTTTTTTTGTTTGTAATTTTTTATTTAATGTAAGATTTTTATAAAACTTACATTTTCAGTAATGATTTATTCAGTTTTTGACGTATATATATATATATATATATATATGAAATTTTGTGATTATACATTCACCTATAAACTACACTACCTCTATATTTATTATTTATTGACACTTTAAATGGAGGAGCTGGTCTCTAGTACACGCAATTTTTATTTTTATTATTTTTGTACATTTGCAAAGAGTGCACCTTTCTTTTGTTCGCTTTCGAATCTCACTTTACGGCAATGAAATTGTTGGAAGGAAAACGCTTTTCCCATTAAAATAAAATGCAATAGTAGTTATTTCCCATTGTTTGGGTTGAGAATCTTAATTTTCTACTCCAGCTATGACGGATTCTTCAATGGCCCGTTCAAAGTGACCTAAATTTGTCTTAACCATACCTTAATACTATCAAAAGGACTTCTCTGCGATGCTTTAAAGACCAGAATGTTCTTTATTGACCGCTGATGGCTAGGAATTATTATTATTTTTATTATTTATGGTGCCTTTTAAATTATTTTCCAAAAATTAACTAGCCACCCATGTTATATTGTTCATAATAGACGAAACATTAATTTGTATAACGGTCACAAACCTAATTTAATACATGCATTTGGAAAATTACACATCCTGAGCTGCATACTCAATTTTAGAGTGTATGGTTGGAAATAGTAGAAAAATAAGAATAAGAACGGAGGCATTAATAAGTAACAAGATAAAAGAAAAAAATTAAGTATTTTTATAACAATAAGAAAAAGAGAAAGAAATTATTTATTAAATACAATTTATTATGTTTTCTCGTTCAACCACTCTGGCCACCCACTATACTGTTCCGAGGGGCTGAAAATCAACCAATCTTACAGGTGGCAACACAAGAAAGAGTCCACCCGTCAAATATCTAATTTACCTGACTGCATTCTCTTCCTCATGACAAATATTAATGGTGCATTAAATTTGTATTAATACAATATTTTAATATAAAATTGAAACAATTTGCAAAACAGAGGAAGGCTTTGCCTAATATGGTAGATTAAGCAGAGAATAGAGATTAAAAATCTGGAAAACAGGGTTAATTGTTTATTCACTGTAAAATTATTCCGAGTCAAATAAAATAAGAAAAAAAAAAAAAAAAACTCTTACCACACTGTTTTTTCACCCAACCTACAATTTCCAAATTTTAAGCATTGTAGCTTAATTACCCCCTCATCCACTCCACAAATTTCAACTAAACCCCCAATTAAGACCAAAGCTTTACGATACCATGATGACTACTTGTGTCATCACAAAAAACAGAACTTAACTCAATCCCTACACGCCAAAACCCATGTCGTTGAACCCAACTTCCCCCAAGCCAAACGGCAAACATACCAATACTTCTTAGGCGTCATCATCATACTACCCAACCAATACGCTTTCCATAACAGCCCTGTTATGTACCTATATATACTCACAGCTTCTTTATTCCCATCCATATTTCATATACAACATACCATAACATGGGTTCCTCTGCTGCCACAAAAAACATCCCAGATTCTGCGTCCTGGTACTGTGCCCTGATGCTGTTGGGCATGATACTGTTGGGGTCTGTGAGGGAAAGCGCGGTGGCCGGAGAAGGTGAGGCTATAAAAGGGAACAACCTCCGTGAACGGCCGTGTGATGAAATATACGTTGTGGGCGAAGGAGAGACCCTGCACACAATCAGCGACAAGTGCAACGACCCGTTTATCGTGGAGCGGAACCCGCATATCCATGACCCGGATGATGTTTACCCGGGCCTTGTCATCAAAATCACCCCCACCCGTCAATACTGAGAAACCCTTCAAGAGGTACCTCCACCTTATTCCATTGCAACAAGCAAGACATTTTCAAAGCCTTTTTTGCTCAAATCTTACAACTTTTTCAGTATAAAACATTTCGAAGCCTCTTTTAATCTTCTCGTCCAACGCCTCCAGGTCTTCTTCATTGTACAGATATTTTACTCAAGAAAAAGGAAAAAGGAGAAAATTATATTCATAATTAATTCTAGCTTAGCTTCTTAATTTTTGTTTATGAGCTTTTTTCGTTAATCTTATCCGTAGTGGCGACCAGATCCGTTTATCAACTCAACCTATCATGGTTCAGCTCAGGTGTGGCTTAAAGACAAAGTTTTTGTAACGATACAAGTAAATGGATAGCTTTGTTTATGTTTAATTTGTGCTAAGTCAAATTAACCTACCAACTTAAAAAACAAAAACAAAAACAAAAACCACGTAATTTTAAATATAATGTTAAATTAAAATTATTTTGATTTATTTATTATTAGTATCTTCAAATTTCTAAATTTTGAAATTGTTTAGCAAAGGAAATGATAAAATTTGAAAAAAAATTGAAGTTTATAAGAAAAACAAGAGTAAATTTGTGTGATATTTTGAATTCAATTTATTATAATCTTAACTTTTATATATTATATTTGGTTGAATATATAAACATTAAAAGATAATTTTTTTACTTTAGAAATAATTATTTTAAAATTCCAGTCAACTGATTTATTTATTACATTAATTTATTTGTAGGATAAATATTTTTAGAATTATATTTTAGGTGAATCAAGTTACACTATTTATTATAAAATAGATAAAATAAGTTGGATTTACTCATTTTCTGATTTCTTGAGGAAGTTATGTGTAATTTATATAAATAGAAAAACAAAATACCTTTCATCTACCAAAAGCTTTGATAGGAAAAAAAGTTAAATCTATCTAAGATATTAGTCTCCTCTCATATTATTAGTGTGTTTTTTATCCATTGACGAATAATCAAACTATGAATATATATATATATATATATATATATCGTTGAGTTTAACCATGATTAATGGCATATGTAGTATCTGAAAATAATGTAAAGAGCTGAGTAAGTTAGGATTAAAATAAAATTTGAATTTAGAATTCCGAGTAAACTATCCGAACCTTTGATTTGGTAGTTTACATGAACGAGTTGTGAGAATTCTTTAACACTGGATAAGGATGAACTAATTTTTTTACAACTTTTACTCGTTACTTTTCCTTCTCAAATTGTCTATCATTTTAAAATATTAAAGAAAACATCAATTACTTATTTTCTAAGAATATCTTCAATGAATAAGTAGGAAATACGAATAAATACATTTTATTTTATTTTTGATATTGCTCTCTTTTAAAAATATTTATGGAAAAATCATGAAAATACATCCATATTTGGGTGTCAAACTACTCATCGAAAACATGCTAAACGTGGATGGCAAAATGATTGTTTTTCATCCATTTAGGTATAGAATATACAAACTTGACATGATAATCGTTTTAATATGTTTGTTGTTTGTTAATTAGTTTTGGAAGAGCAAATGATATTTGCTTAGAAGATATAAGTTCTTCCCTAAATTAAAGATTACCTCTTGCCCCAGTTGAAAGGCAATTTGAAATGTTTGTATCAGCATATATAAAAAGGTTGATTCATCTGTGAAAAGAAACAAGACAAGGAAAAATTGTTTGAAATTTTTGAATTATATATTAAAAATACTCTATCCAAGACGTATACATAAAGAAATTAGGAAGAAGATGCGGCAAGGAGACGAAACTTAACTATGAATTAACCATCATAAATTCATGGACTTTCCTGGTTCACCCATAATACTTTCTGTCAACATTTTGATTGGGGAATTGACAAGACGACACAACATACAAATCCAAGGAATGGATAAAATATTCAAGAACGGATAAAGGAAATTAAAACCTAAAAAACTCACTTGGATAAGTTTTCAATGCATGCAATTTCTTTTTCTCATCATTTTAACTTTTTTTTTCGAATTTTTAAGTAGGTTTGAAACCTGGTCTTTGCGTTAAAAAATGTAAATTTGATTACGCAATACATTTCTATAACGTTACATCATTCACATAGTGTCAATACAAAATCACAGTATCATGTCAAAAGCAATTCCTGTAATATTTAAATTTAATATAAAAATATTAAATGATAAAAATTAAATTTAAAAATCTAGCCTCTTTTCACTCTTTATATTTTTTATCATTTTCATATCACATAAATGTTCTAGCTTTTGTCGCTAATCAAATATTATTCCTTCTCTCTCACACACTAAAAAAAAGAAAACTCCAGACATTTTAAAGTAGTTATTATTTATTTATTTTATAGTTTAACTGCCCAATATGATAAAGAGGAAGTTCAATTTCTCTATCATAGTTTTTATGTATTTATTTATCGTTTTTGTCCAGAAAAAGATAGATTTATATTAATTTTTAAGATTGATTGAAAAGGAAGTAATTTGGAAAATAATTTAATCATAAAATTTTAATTAAAGTAAAGAATTTCAATATCACAAAATAAAACTTTCCAGTTGATTATAAATATAACTAAACTAAAAATTTCTTCTTTTTCGATTATTTTGCAAATAATTAGTTTAGAAAGTTTCTTTTAATTGGTTAGTGGTATAAAAAGTTATTATTATTATTATTATTATTATTATTATTATTATTATTATTATTATTATTATATATAAATTTATTACATCATTTTTTTCTTGGTTGATAGAGTTGATTTCTTGCAACATTAGAGATGCGAAAAATAATTTTTATTTGAAAATCTTTCTTTCAAGTAATAGTAAATACATAAAATAGAGAAAAAAAGGAGTAAGAATTAGTAAGGAGATTAACCCGCTTTAATACCATATTTAAGTTGATTTTCTAATTTTATATAAACTTATTGACTTACTTTTTCATAATACCGTAATTAATAATTTTGATTTCTCATTTATAGCACATATTTTACTTACGTCATGGTCTGACTTATTTTTTCTCTTACTAATGGGAATTATCTTAAAAATGATTTCAAAGATGAATTTAGCTCTATTGATATATTTGATTAGAGTAATAATAATTTTCAAATCTTAAATTATTAAGTTTTTTTTAATACAAAGAAAGTATGAAAGTCAAGATTATTTATATAAAAAATATAAGGACTTGAATTTGAGAATCAAGTCATTCACATCATTAACTTTTTCAACTCCTTTAAGGTAGAAGATGAGTTATAGTGACAAACCCAATAAGAGAATACTAAACAATTTTATCTGCCTCCTTTTTCAGTCCAATATATAAAGTCTCATCGTTTTGTAGGGGATCTAATGTGAGTTATTTTAACTAATTTTAAATTTTTGTTCTCCAAAAGTAAATAAATATGTAGGTCGATGGAACAAATGATCATTCTTAATCCAATTTTTCAAAGGGAGAGGAAAATTTGACCCAATTTCCTACTTCGATCAGAACCGGTTTCAAATTAAAGTTAGAATCATGTTGTATACGAATTTAAATTTACTTATCATGTCTTGAGTGATTTTGTAAAACAGTGTTGTAAAAACACTAAAAAATCAAATTTATTGAGTGATTGAAGTTATTCTACACTTGCCAGAGTTAAATTATATTCAACTAATTGAAATAATTCAAAATTTATTAAAATTATTTTTATCTCTTCCCGTTGTTAGGTATCCAAATGTGAGTCTAAGTCCCACATTGAGTAGGAATGAGAAAGTTGAGCAACATATAAGAAAGAAGATCCACAAACCCAATGTCTTAAGGTTTTGGGTTGAAGGTGGTGTCATTTCCTTGTATGGGTTTGACTCAGTTCTCATTCTTGTGAGATCCTCCGGTGTTTACCCCCTCGAATTACCCAAAAAGTGGTATCAGAGCCGAAGGTTCGTGGCGGTGACCGACTCATACGAGTGCAGTTTGATCCCTATAGTTTCGGGGAAGCGTGAAGTGTGTCCCGTTTAAGTGTGTAAACGGCGGTACAAGTGAGGGAAGGGATTGAGGGGGAGATTTGTTAGGTAAGTGTGAGTCTAAGTTCCACATTAAGTGGGAATGAGAAAGAGCAACATATAAGAAAGAAGACTCACAAACCCTTCCTTATATGGATTTGACTCAGTTTTCATTCTTATGAGATCCCCCGATATTTATCCCCTCGAATTACCCAACACACGTTTCATAACAAATAGTTTTCCAATCAATGGCAAAAAACTATTTTGAAAGAGGTTAAACCATTTCCATTCGTTAGTTTTCAATTCAAGGTGTAATCACCACTTTTCCTATCCGAAAGAAGATAAGATATTATAAAAACTACAAAATAATAATAAAAATGTTAAATGTTAAAAACATGTTATCCATTTAAGAATAATTATTTAAATTTTACACTAAATAAATTATTCGTTATAAGTGCAATTTTGTTTACATTATCTGAATCTAATGAATAGATCCAGATAAAGTTGAAGCATGTGTTAACCGATATTAAATTTATTTTAAAAGAGAATAAAATACACTTTTATTTGTCTAAAAACTTTTTAACTTTGGCTTTTGTTTTAAATTGTCCATTTCTAGTTTTTTTTTTTTTTTATTTT
>Ga0209700_105821_pt1 | contig 20121 bp, 11 predicted proteins | sample SiratroredBW_FD_187528 | JGI IMG/M metagenome (GOLD analysis project Ga0209700, IMG submission 187528) | Root nodule microbial communities of legume samples collected from California, USA - Siratro red BW (SPAdes) (version 2) | ecosystem: Host-associated > Plants > Roots > Nodule | place: USA...
TAGGAGATCTAGCAAAAGCCTGTTGGGAATCATTTAAGCAAACCCATCCAGATATCATTAAAAATAATTTGGTCGAACCAGGACCAAATATTTACAATTTTGTGAGCCTAATACAAAGACTATTTACTGCCCAGTCAGTAAATGATGGAAATACAATTAGACAAAAAATCTACTTAGGTAATCTGGAAAGATTATCCAAGAATAGATTCTTTCAGCTTTTCTCTGTTACGTGTAGACCCAGTGTGGTCCATTAACACGTTATCCAGAGTATTGATTGAAGAAAGAATTTTATTCTTTTCTTGTAACCGAGATGGTTTCAGACGTCTCTCCAAAGTCTTCTGTAGGCTCTGGATTTTCTGAGGTTTCTGACATGGATATGTCATTTGAAGGAGTCTGTTGTCCATAGCATTCGGATGATTCATAAATCTTCCGATTTATCTTTTCGCGTTGGAAGTGCTGGACAAGCTTGTTGTTTGGCTCCTGAGAAAATGGTAGAAATATCTTCCCATTCTCAATAGGGAGGAACATTTTTGTCGATGGAGTTTCTTTGATCAGGTTGAAATTAGCTTCATCCTTTTCTGAGAAAAACCAGTCGTTTCCCATAACTTGGGCTCTGAACAGGTTATATTGGTAATCTAAATTACCAATTATTTCCCATGCCTCGTATCCTTCGTTATACAGAATTGGATATTCTGTGTGGTCGTCAAATAGGACCTTGATGACATGAGTAGCATATGATCCCTCTTCGTGTATTCTGGGAGGGCAAGAAGTAATTTTTAAGGCAATATGATTCATCATGACTGCCTGTAGGTAGTTTATGGCCTCATTTTCGGCAAGGCTGAACTGATCAAATTTCTTAGATGGAGGGATTAGAATTGAATCTAATAGTCCATATTCAAGAAATAGTCTTGGTGTGAGAGCAAGTTCTTCATACTCCACCGTTTTGTATTGTTCCATGTCAATAGCTGCTTTTTTGAATAAGAATTTTATTTTGCATGGACAATTACCATTTGTAACTTTGTTGCATAGTTCATCGCTTTTACAACAAATGTTTCTGGAGTTGAAATAAGCTTGTACTTTGACGTATACTCCAGGAACTTCAGCTTCTCTTCTGTGAATTTTTAAAAGAAACTTTTGTCTTAGGAGGTGGTTTGTATTGGGGTCTTTTTCTCCTAATCTGTTTGTTATACTGCTGTGGAGTATAGATTTGTTTGCAGATATCAGCGTCTGCTAGTTTTAGCTGTTTATTGATAGCTATATTTGTACAGGTGTCCTCCATTATTTTCATAATGTGTTGGATTCTTACTGTTAAATTATTCATAGCTGGTTCGATTAGATCATTATTCCAGCTTTCTCTAATTTTTTGTCCTAATTTTCCAAGGAGTTTTAGGAACAATTTTTCACCTAAGGATCTATCCATAAATCCTCCGGCAGTTGCGGCGTACATTAAGTAATCTTGGCCGCAACTTAAATAAAATATAAATATTAAAAAGAAATAAAATTAATATCAACTAAATTGAGATTAACCTTATTTATTTCAGTTAACAAATCTTATTTATTCTAATTAACATTTATTAAGTCATCGTATTTATTTTAATTAACATTTATTAAGTCAACACTAATTTGACACTAACACAAATATGTTTCTTATTAAAACAAAATAATTTGCATTGAATTAAAATTAACTAAGTTGACATTATTAGTAATCAATATTAAGTAAACTTTATTAAAGACGGTTAAGCGAAATTAATCCAACACTACCACAAACATTTTTATTTATTATAAAACTAAAACAACTTTACTCTTATAGTTACCGTCTACTTAACCAACGTATATGTTCTAGGGTTTAAAAATTAACTTTTTAGATTCATCTTAGTTTGTCTAAATATTATTACATTTTGATTCACAATATTATATACAAGTTAATATGATGTTTACTTGTAGTGTAATTATATTATGAGAGTAATTTGGGAAAACAAAAACATATACACTGATATCTTATGGATGTGTATAACCATAAATGGATGGATAAGTGCATAATTAATAAAAAAATATATATTGAAATATTTTCATATAATATCATATTTTTAAATAAATATTTTGCTAAGCTATAATTTCAATTATTTTATAATATACATAAGGTATACTTTGTTAAAATAGTTATTTTATAAAATAAGTGAACATATGTTAGTAAATTCATGTGAGAATAGACTGTACACTAACAATCTAAAATATTTTTTGTCATTGTAGTGACAAATTGTTATGTTTGATAAATTTATTGGATTGTATTATAATTACCTTAAAAATCATAACAACATTGTAAGTGTAAAATTATTTTGTTTTACAAGAAATATAATTCTTGTTGATGGTGAAAAGGAATTGCTTCCAACAGTGAAATGGACAGAAAGACCAAGAGCTAAGATATTTGTTAAATTCAAAGGCTAGAAATGTCTTGGTGTGTGCTCTGAATAAATAACATACTATGGTACGTATGTTTAAAGAAGACAAGGAGATTAAGGACACACATGTAATAACAAAGAGGCTCTACGGATATCAAAAGGAATAAATTGTGCTTTTTGACTAGACAATACAAAATGATTAATATGGAATTTAATGAAAATATACAAACCATGTTTAACATATTCCAAACCATATCAATGGAGCTGCAATCTCTTAGAAAATTATATAAATTTGTTTATAAGATCCCCAAAAGCTTATCAAGATAATTGAGGTTGTAAGTTAATTTAGAGAGTTTTACTCTAAAGGAACTAGTATGAATTTTAAATGTTTACAAGATCGAACTTCAACAAGATTATTATTATGCAGAAAGGAAAGCCTTTTGCCTTAAATGCTTAACAACATGTGAAACAGACATTAGTTAAAACAAATTCAACATAGACGATTTATCCAACAATTTGATAGACTTCTTCAAGCTAGACAAAGATTTGGAAAATAAGAGAAGGATTCAAAGGACGATGTAACAAAACAAAAATCTAAAGGTTAAAAGGGACATAAGACAGATCATCGGCTATAAATGTAAGAAACTTGGACATTATATAGGGACATATGAAAGAAGTTTGTGGAAAAGGATACCAAGAAAAACCTCATGTCAACTTAGGAAAAGAATTACAATTCTATCTCAGTATGCATCATCTAGTAGCACACCTCAAAGTAAACACTAAAACTAAATATAAATTATTTAAATTTATTTTGGTACCTAAAGAAAAAATACGTTTTGCAAATGTGTTTAACAATATAAAGAATACACTTGTCATATAATACCTCGACAATGGTTACCAGTGACACAACACATGATTGAAGAAAGTTCTATGTTCAAAACCTCATAAGAGTAGTGGACACCAAACTCCATCCTCCACTATTCCCCTCCTAGTTTGGACTAACTCTATCCAACAAAAAGCAATGGGGTGTCGGCAAGTTAAGGCCAGCTAAAACGTTTACCACATTACATCCGCAACAACTTTATAAACTTTACAGTTGTAGAGAGAAAACAATTTTATCTGTAAAAATTGATAAAGGAAAGCATGGAAAACTTACTGGATCAAAGTTTTCCCTAAAGATACCCCTACTTGGTTAGCGATTCTTCACCTCAGCAATCAACCCCAACGGTTCAGTTCGTTCCTTCAATGCCCTTAGTGCACCAATAAATCCCTAGCATGACCTGCATTTTAGAGGGCTTTATTGAGCAAAAGCAGCAAGTACTAGAACTACTTTTGTATCCCAGCTATACTTCCCTATCAAATTAAACAAATTTATGACCCTTGAGTTAATATAACATTCACCAGAGAGCATTTGCAGAGCATCTGCCAAAAAATAGATATGTTAATTCCAAGTGTAAGCGTAAATGCATGCACTGACATTGCCTAAACAAGGAACATGAAGAAGCACCTTGCATACATCATTCTTCCGGAAGGAAGCGGAATATAAATTAGAAGTCACCTGAAACATGCCAATAGATTCATAATCCAGAAACTTCAATACACGTGATATGTCATCTATGCCAAACTCAGTTAATTGAATTCCTCCTTTAGTTTAAACGGGTTTATGAAGTTATTCCGGTTGATTTTACAGCTTTTAACAACTAAATCTTGTCTACTCCATTTTCAATCACTTCATGAAACTTTTCACAAATAGCACAGATACGGCGTGATCTTGGAAGGATAGAGGGTATTACGCAACTCATTCGATGATGAAAAGAATCCATATTTACCGAAGGTTTGTATCAAGAGCCCTTGTTCTGAAGCTACACATTAAACATACTATATGTATTTAATATGTATTTTGGCGTGGATTGGGAACTATGGACAAACAATAAAAAAACATTGACAACCCAATTCAAACTTGTCCGGCTTTCATTCAGCCTTCAGAGATAACAAGATTCCTAAAACAAATATACTATATCACTGTGTATCAACTTTATGAAAACCAATGTTCAGTTGAAAATGGAGAAAACACAGCAACTGCAACCTAGGAATTAGTAAGAGTTAGAATGACATATTACACTATGACTGATACATAAATGAGAAACAAGTGATTCTACTTAAACAAAATCAAGCGAGTTTAAGTAAAAGATTTATTAGCATAATCACCACTAATGAACAAAACCCCATGAAACCCTCACACCTTAAACCATTTCTGTTGCACTTAAACAGACCAAATATGTTAACAGCTACAACCAACACCTAGAAAACAACAACTATCTAGAAGAACTACCACCGGACCTCATGCTGGACCAGGGGAACTTAGCATGATCGGCATTCTCGCGGCGGCCCAAACGTCCACGCTGTTGGGTCCTGAAGGGCTGTTGGGCCTCCTTCTTGTCATCGAGCCAGTGACTCCTGGCTTGGGCCTCCTCCTCGATGACGCTGGACTTGGTTTGCTTGTTGAGCCTCTTCTTATCCTCCTCGATGATTCGGATCGGGTAGAGATCGGGCGAAATGGAGAGCGGGTTCTTGAGAGTGACATAGGCCTTTTTGTAATCGGGTTTGGCGATGAGCAACCCGCCCCGTTTCTTCTTCTTACCCTCCATGTTCAGCGTCTGAACCTTCTCGACCTCGAAGCCGTAGAGGGATTCGAGGACGCGCTTGATCTCGATCTTTGAAGCCGAAGGAATGGTCTTCAAGGCAATTTCTTGGATGTTGGTGAAGGTTTTGGGCATCAAAAGCTTTATGGGTAGGTTTGCGAACTGCACCACCCTTCCTCCCACTCTGCTTCCCATAGTAGCTCTCAGCGTCTCTCGCCACACCACCACCTGCGCAAAACTTTCCCCTCTGCTCTTTTGCCCTCAAATTAAATTCTATTTTTCGGGCCGAAAAACCCATTTTCATATTGGGCCTGATTTCTTTTCTTCTTTCCAAACCCGGAAAGAAGAAATTTGAAAAAAAAAAACTATTAACAAACAACAAAGGTATTTTTTTTTAAAAAAAAAGATAAAATTACCACTATAAACTAAAAAAAAAAAAAAATCACCTTTTTTAAGCTATTCACTGAAGAAAATGTATGGGTATCATCAACTTAAACCCAAGACTAAACATAACATAAGGCAAAGAACATTTGGAATGTTACTTCAGATCTTTATGTCTGGTTTTGATCAAGATAAAGAAAGGCGCAGACAAAAAAAATACGATGAAAAATAACAAAGTTTGAAAAATGAAAAAAATAAAAAATAAAAAGTGTTTTACACGACAAAATTTTTTCACCGTGATTAAGAAATCAGTAAAAAAAAAAAATTATAATCAATTATGTCAATGTTAAATATTTATGATATAATTAATTACAACCTAATAAGTTATGTGTGACTACAAACCTTTTCTTATGTATCAGTTCAATATTTTATGAAAATATTTTAGTTTTTTAAATATATTTTTTCAAGAATTTATAATATAGTTTTATTTTAATTTGAAATTTATTTCAACTCTAATTTATATTTCTAAAAATCATATTAAATTATTTTACAAAATTATAAATATTAATATGTATCAAATAATTAAAGATGTGCATACCTTGATATGTAATGAAACAAAAATTTAACATGAGATCAATCATAAATATGTAAATACTTTTTAATATATAACCATAATTCAATTTTAATATAAGGGTATTTCAGTCATTTTCTAAATATATAAAATATAATTTAATTTAATTTTATTATATTAATCAAATTACTTACAAATTTTTTATTAATTTCTTTTTATTTTTAGTCTCTTTCCCTCAAAGTAAATAATGTCAATTTTTACTCTTATTTTTTTTCTCACTATTTTAATTTCATCCTCCAATTAAAACAGACCCTTAAACATACGCGTTCTAACCTTTATAGTGTTTGGAAAATAGGCAAGACAGAAGAAAATGATCTGTATGGGAAAAATTAATGCAAATTTTATAGGATGAATTGTTAAATGCACGCTAACTAGAGAACTAAGCATGCAAAAAATCATAAATAATTTAATAAAATGTTAAAACATAAGAACATATGTACGAGATGCATTTTAAATTGGTAAGTTCATTATTTCAAAGAAGACTATTTCGAATGAAAATAAATGTGAGGAAAAAGTAGAGAATAAAAACAAGTATTAAGAAATCGACGGTCTTACATGTTCATATCTTTTTTTCAAAATTATATATAACATTTAATGAAAAAATATAAATAAAAAAATTTCCACTATTGTAATACACTATTTCAAAATAAAATAAAATGATACTTTAGAATTGAAAAATATATTTCCAAAACCAAACACCTTTACAACTGTTGAAGAGTAGAAGTAAATGATTTTTGGGAGTTTACATGAGAGAGCTTCATCATCCAATTCGCAAAGTCCAAACAATGTATAATGTTTCAAAACGTAGGTCAAGTCGATGTCCACTGTTGAAGTTTGATCGATTGTTCATTCAAAATCCCTATTTTCACGGGAAGCGTTTCCAGAATGGTTACAACATTCTCCCATGGATCATGTGTTGCCTCAACAAACACCCATTTTTCCTCATTAAGGTGAAACATTCAAACTAAACATTCTCTGTGTGAGCTCAAATTCTCCAGAGAAAGGTCCAAAACAGATTCTAATAATAAGTTTTCAAACATTCATATTTTTAAAATTTAAGTTCTTTTATAAATATGTATCTAAACTAAGAAGACACCAACATGTCCAACGCTCTGCAGCAATTCACTGTTTGAAAATATTTTACCTAAAATTTTTAGTACGTTACAAGTGATTATTTCCACTAGCTGTCTAGCTTTTTTTGCAAACGTTTTAAAGGGGAAACAAAATTTAAAGTGAAGCATGAGATGTTAATTATATCAGTTAGAAAAGTGAGTCAATTCTTTCTTTTTCTTCTTTATACAGGGTCACCCACTTATCCATCACATACTACATTATACTCTTCAGCAAGACTCATGTGAACTCTCCTTGGTGACCATTAATCCACAGCATGAAAAAGAAAAAAAAACTACAAAATTTGGAGGTAGATAGTAATAATATATCTAATACTAAAATAAATCATAAGAAAATAACATAGACCATTTAAATCTTCTTACAACTATTGCATGAGGTTGCTCTCAAGAGCTCAAAATTTGCTCTATACTTATGCAAAAGTAGCCTACTATAGTTATAACTCAAGACTATGGATACCACTCAAAAGCAAAAGTAACTGTTCACTGCACTTATTCTCTGATATGAGATGAAAAATCATCTCAGACTAAGTTCTATGTGTTACAATAATTTTTACTACTTTAGCTGTCTCTTAACAGAAATTAAGAAAGGTTCTCTCACAGTCACACAGTATCACCTCATCTAGAAGCCAAAGGAAACCAACGTTGGTGGAAGGATGATTGGTAAGCCATCATGAACAGCACAAAGAGAAGCAACAGTGCCACTCCCCATGGAGACCCTCCAGCTCTGTGAAGCGATTCTCTCTCTTCTGGCAACGGTATTGGGAACGATGCTCCACTTGAGAGGCAGTGAACAACCAGCAGCAACAGCAGTGGAACCAGGGCCAGCAAGATCTTCACCTGCACAACCAAGTCCTCGAACAAGGACTCGTAGTTTATGTACCAGGAGAACGCTAGCACGAAGAAAAGGATGAACACGAAGAACACAAGGTGGAGAGGGAAAGAGAAATACTCCCACAAGTAGTAGTAGTACTGATCGTGGTACCTTGCCATGTTAAGGGAAATTAACTTGTGATGTTTAAATTTGTGGAGAATTCGTGGCTCAGAATTTCAGAAGTGAGAATGAATGAGATCTTGTCACCAAGGGAAGATGTTTAAGATGTTGTGTGGAGCCTTCTCGGGGTTCCATTTGAAGAGAAAGTTAGGTCAAAAAGATATATAATAAGGAAATTACTTACCACATTCATTATTGATTCTTTCACACTTAAAATTCTTTGAATTCATGTTCATAATGTCATTAACTTTAAATTTTGTCTTATGAATAGAAATATAAATGTAAAGTCACAGTTTATGTTTCTAGTCTAGCCATTACCTTTCTCCTAAGGAAAACATGAGAGAAACATCTGATGGAAGCAAACAAGTAAAAAGAAAAAGGCGAAGGAAAAGAAAGATTAAAATATGTTTATAGAGTGTGCGAATAACGATAAATATTATTTTCATTTTGATTCCTATAAGTTTATAGTTTCAAAACCATCTGTTATCATTTAACAATAACACACTACATGTTTATATATATTATAGTTGTAATTATTTTGAAGTGACTTTGTGCTAGTCGCATCGTAAATAATAAATAAAAAAAATTATAAGAAAATTAAAGTAAGTAGAAGAACAAAATTAACTGCATTTAAGAAAAGTAAAACATATCAAGAACAAAGTGAAATACGGAAATAATACTACCTGTCAATTTAAAGAGAAAGTAGAGATTCTACTTTTTATTTTATTCTGGTGAGTAGTGAGAAGCATCGAGATTATCCCAGGGACTACAGAGTGAGAATAATAATTGATGGTTTAGATTGAAAATGGTGTCATCCAATAGGTCTGTGCCATAAACTATGGACAATGAACACCAAAACATGTGAACACGAGAAAATCAAGGAATGAAAAATAGAAATTTAGAAGAAATGAACACTGTAGTTTGTGATAAAGAGGAGGCAAATGGGGTCATTCCATTGGGAAATCTGCGTCATGTTTATTGCCATGTGTGGCCCATGTTTCCATTTCCTAGCTTTAGTAGGGTTTAGCTATACCCATATTATTCACTGTATCTGATTCTTATCAGATAAATTTATGTCCATTTGCATATTCCAGTACGCAAATAAATGATATTTTTTGGATACAAGTAAATAATACGATATAATAAAAATACAGAGATAAAAATAAAATAAAGTAAAAAAATGAAGATATCTTAAGCAAATGCGTAAACATTACCATCCTGAGTCTATTGATGTTAAGTTATTATAGTTCAACTTCTGGCAGAATTTTCCCTTATAAAGTTAGTTATTATCTTTATCAGAAAAAGAAAAAATACATGCATAGCAATATTCTAGTTCCACTGTCATCCATGATCATGCATAATTCATCATTTCTTTTGTCTTTTTCTCCTTTTGATAATGTTCCTCCCCTCCTTCATTGGTTACTTTCTTTGTTCTTGAAATATTCTCTTACCAGTAATAATGCAGTATATAGAATCAACTGTTTTGGTTATCTAGGTTGGACCACCGTAGTTTAATCCAAACTTCATAATAAATATTCTTCACTGTTTTAAAAAAGTAACTCGAATAAATAAAACTTTGATATCTTCATAACCATTGTACATGGTCTTAAAATTTTGAGTCTATTTAAACTGAGTTCTTTTAGCTGGATTCGTTTTATCCGGGGGTTGTATATTTGAGTCCAGTGGGCCTCTGTTAATATAAAATATATAATGCTAATAAATAAGATGTATAAACTATGTACAAACAATTTGTTTAATATATATAATTTAAGTACTTTATGATGAATGGTGATAAATAATTTTATTTAAAATAAAAGTATACATTAAGTAAACATAACATAGAAAATTATTTTTCAGGCGATTTTAATATACAAATTATGTTACCATTTTGGAAATTTTTTTATCCCACAAATCATAATTAGATTTTTAATATAACAAAATTTACATTTTAAATTATATCTTTTAGTTTTTTATTTTATTTTTTGTGGTCAACCCACCAAACTCATAGACTATGTGGGGCGAGTGTGGGTTTGCAAAAATGAATCTGTTTACAATGTGGGCTTTGCAAGGCCCAAGTTTCATAGGTTTTGGGTTGCCGGAGAAAAGTCCACATATCCATTTTTAAGTTAATATATTTTATTAAGAAAAATTACAAAAAAAATATGTTTAAAAAGAAATAATTTTTTAAACCATATTTAAATTCAGTAGTTATTTAGAAAATATGGTACCTACAATGTTGGATGATTACTTCTAATTGAATATCCATGATTAATGAAACTTTTAAAATATTTATTTTACTCCTAAAAAAAATTATAAAAATATTTATTTAGGTATAATAAAATATTGACTTTGATAGCATGTATAATATAACTTCTAATTATTCAAAAGTAATCTGAAATGGAATCGGCAGGTTCAAAAATTTTCTTAATTTAAAATTTTATCTAATTAACACGATTTGTTATTTTAATAAAAAAGTAATTTTTTATCAGTTTTATGCATTAATGTAAAAAAAAATATACCAAACTGAAAAAAAAAAAAAATCTACGCTGAGATACAGGTAGATAAGATAAGACACAAAGGTAACTGGAAAATAAAGATTAATGCAATTTGATGGCAATTTAAAGAATCATATCCCAGTCAGTTGTTAAGGCAGATTACAAAAATCTAATACAATATATTTTGGATTAGGACACAGTTTCCATACATGTTTTAACAAGAGTATTCTGCCATCTTGTTTCGTTCACTTTCATTTAATGTTAAGGTGGTTGTAGTAGAAATATAGTAGTACGAATAATCTATACTTAGCAACTAGTAGGACAAGAGCAATTGAACAGTCAATTTTATTTTTATGAACCAAAGAAAAGAAACTACACAATAAGTGGGGAAGAATTACAGCGAGTAGAGAAATAGCACGATGAGTGGGGAGGTGTTACAGAGAATTAAGAATATAGGTGAGTGGGTAGCGTTTAAAAAAAATTGTTGTTATGTATTTTTTATATTGTTTTTATGATTTTGTTTTCTATTTTTATTTTTATTTGTTGTTTTTTTTTTAAATTTAATTATTTTATTTTAACTTTTTTATTTTCATTTTTTAATTTGTTATTATTATTATTATTATTTATTATTTAAAAAAAAACTTAATGGATTAAGTTTATTTTTTGTTTATTATTATTTTTTTAAACCTAAACTAATCAAGTAAGTTTTTATTTTATAAAAAAGATTTCTTCATTTTTATTTTATCAGGACGAAATCGGGTGTTAACATAATGTTATTCATGCATGATATTAAAATAATTTTCTCCCATTTTGTAATACCTTATAAAATAGTTATAAAATAAAAAATATTAAAACCTAAAATTTATAAATAAGATCACACTTGAATATTTAAATTGAAGAATGTTTATGTATGGATGATGTAGTATTAATATTTTTGAATTATATAGAATGATTGATAGAGATATAATATCTTTAAAAAAGGAGATACTGTATTGAGATTGTTAAGATGTGAATTGTTTGAGGATTTGATAATAAGGATGTATTATGATTCTACTGATACATTTTGAATCATATAAAGATTACCAAGTCGTGAGAGTAAAAAGAGATTCATATGGTTATGTTAGAAGTTTGAAATATGAACTTATCGGAATATTGTATACAGATATGGAAATTATATATATGAGGTTTGAAATAAGAACTGATAAGAACAGACAAATGGAATGATATATGAGAAATGCATACCTTTGTATGTGAGTTAGTATATGTATAACATGAGTTATTGTAGAGATTATGAAAGTCTCATTTATGATTATGAAAGATGGAAGTGTGATTTGTTATAATTTAGTTGACATAGAAATTTAATTTATGAATATACATTTTTTAAACTTTTTATCATTTTCTTTATGTATTATTTGTTTTGCTTTTAAATTTAAAATGATAGTGTTTTAGACATAAAGAGAGGATAATTTTTATTATATTTTAAGATTATGTGAAAATACTTCTATTAAATTCTTAAAAAATATATTTTAAAATATATGAATATTAATCTTTAATCCTATCATGGAATTTCTATGTCATATTTTTTATTATATGAAAAATATGAAATATTATGTTTTTCGTGCAGAAACTGTCCATGCTTGGTAAACGCTTGTATTCTTTTCTCTTTATTTTTTTTTTCTTCAAAGATTCTTACACCATTCCTCCCCTCCCCTTATATTTTAAAATACGAGTAATTTGTTAATTGATCAATTTTAGTTTGATGTGAATTTCAAGTCGATAATTTTTTTTCCAACTAAAATCTCGTCAAGTAGATTCTCACACCATTCCTCCCTTCTCCTTATATTTTAAAATACCAGTAGTTTGTTAATTGGTAAATTTTAGTTTGATGTGAATTTGAAGTTGATAAATTTTTACATATAACCCTTTTCCATCTTAACTAAAATCTCGTCAAATGCATTAGATAATATATTTGTCACTTCTTAAACAAATCTATTTTTTTTCATATAATCTAATATCATTTATTTATGAACTGTATTAACCAACTATTTCTTTCAAATATCAAATAATGGAAGTGGATCTTAAAGAGGATCATGATAACATGATAACAATAAACATAGAGCATTAATTACACCGTCATCTCATTCATCTAATAAACATGACACTATTTTTTTCTTCTTATTAATGATATTTCCTCTTTCATTTCATTTAATATTTTTTTGATGATAACATATATTTTAATAACATTGTTCTAAATTTTCCGAAATTACATTCATTAATTAATTAAATTAACTAAATATTAAACGAGTTTGTTAAAAAAATTATATTTGACTGCATTTATATTTCAATTATTCAAAATATATTTAATTAACATATAATAAGTAATTAATTATATTTTATAAATTTATAAAAATAAAAAATAGATAAAGAATTAAAAAAAGGAAAAAAAAAGAAGTCGTATACTTCAAATAAAAAAAATTGAAAAAACGTATTATCACAACTTCACCACAAAAGTAAAATAAAATTAAAAAATGTAATATCAAACCTAACTTCAAAATAAATTTTAAAAAATATATAATTTAAAAAAATAAAAAAAATTTACGACTTTAACAACTTGGTATGACACAACAAAGTTTATACGATTTTTTTATTGTAAAATCATATTTGTAATTACTACTTATCTAATTATATATTTCTTTTAAGAATTTATTTATTGTGTAATTTACTTGAAAATTTACGCCATATAAATAGGCGGTGAAATTTTCACACCACTTTCATCTTCTACACCCATATAACACTTGTATATATTATTATTAACACTTATATATATATATATATATATATATATATATATATATATATATATATATATATATATTATTTTATGAAATAAAATTCAGTGTCAAAATGAAAGTACAATCACCGACATGCATACGTGAAACCCATAAACTGTTCCTGATGTTTGACCCCTCTTTCCGGTGTCCTCTTCTGATGGTTTTCTCTTTGTTTGACTGAAAGAAAGTTAGGAACGCTGACGTAGATGACATGCTGAGGTTCGGAATATCATCCTTCTCTTTCGTGAACACGCGCATTCAAGTTTCCCCGGAACATCAGATCAAGTAGAAAACTGCTTCTTCAGTAATGATAACGAAGAAAGTTTAAAGAAGAAGGGTAATACTTTCACACCTTATTTTAATAATATAATAATATATATTGGTATTTTAAGTTAAAAAATAAAACAGATTTAATTAAAACATCAATATTTTGAGTTGTAGTAGAGATATTTTAGTTTATGGATGTCGAAGTATCCACCCTCAAGTTTAAAACCTAATGTGGGTTATGACACGGAATGAAACTGATTATTAGTTAGAAGTCAACTTGAATTTCAATGTACTTTAGAAAATCAGGTTTTCATGGCAAAGTTAGAGAAGGCCTAAAAATACGTGCAAAAGAACTAAAATATTAATGACGCATTTCAGATGTGGTCCAGCTCACTCACTCGCATGCAATTTTTTATATTTTTCTTGCACTATATATAGGGTTTCCCTTGAACCTTGCTTTCATCCATCTCAAGTTTTGTTATGATTATTAACAAAATGAATCTCAAGCCTTTTATCTCGATGTGTGTTCTGTCCGCGGTGATTGTCATCGCTGCGGTTGTGGCTGATGAACCACCTCAAGAAGAGAGAAGAGGTAGGAATTTCTCATATTTTAGGTTTTCGAGAGTGGAGTTTATTTTTTCGTCAATTAGTAAAAGTATATAGAAACGACATGCCAATATAGTACTTCATATTTGTGATGCCATAAGATTAATCAAAGTTCAGAAATGAATTCCTATTTCCACTTATTTGGTACATGAAATGCATGTAAAATTGACGAGTTTTAAAACCTTTGTTGATGAAGTTGCAGGAGCAACTGGAATTGACGAAAAATTTAGTGGATGCGAGGACGACCAGGGACGCTGTAAGTATTTCGTTTCCTTTTCCTTTTGTTTTGTTTTAGTTAGTTGGAATATTTGCAAATGGGGTAATTTGAGGAAATAAACATGATACATGAATCTTAAACGTGGTGGTTATGCAGTTTTGAGCGGTAGAAAATTGGTGTCAAATTATGGTTCCGACAAATGTAAAGGAAAGGGAGGAGAAGGAGGTGGTGGACATGCTGGTGGTGGACCTGGCGGTGGATCAGGAGGTGGTGGTAGTAGTGGTGGAGGAGGTGGAAGCCCAGGAGGTGGGGATGGAGGTTATGGTGGTGGCGGAAGTGCTGGAGGTAGTGGAGGTGGCGGTAGCCAGGGAGGAGGTGGTAGTGCTGGAGGTAGCGGTGGGAGTGGAGGAGAAGGTGGTAGTGCTGGAGGTTGGGGAGAAGGAGGAGGTTGGGGAGGTTGGGGAGGTGGTGGAGGTGGTGGAGGTGGAGGTGGAGGTGGAGGTGGTGGAGGTGGAGGTGGAGGTGGAAGTGGAGGTGGAGGTGGAGGTGGTGGAGGTGGAGGTGGAGGTGGTGGTAGTGGAGGTGGTGGTAGTGGAAGCGGTGGTGGTGGAAGCCAAGGAGGAGGAGGCAGTGCTGGTGGTGGCAGTGGAAGCGGAGGTTGTGGAAGCCAAGGAGGAGGCAGTGCCGGTGGTGGCAGTGGAAGCGGAGGTTGTGGAAGCCATGGAGGTGGAGGTAGTGCCGGTGGAGGAAGCCAAGGAGGAGGATGCAGTGCGGGTGGCAGTGGATGCGGAGGTGGTGGAAGCCAAGGAGGAGGAGGTAGTGGAAGTTGTGGAAGTGGATCAAGTGGTGGAGGAAGTTGTGGGGGTAGTGGTGGGGGTAGTGAAGGAGGCGGAGGAGAGTATGGTGGTGGTGGAAAAGGTGGCAAAGGAGATGAGCCGGGAAAAGGAGGAAAGGGCGGCGGAGAAGGAGGAGGAGGATATTGAAATAGTAGTATTAAAGAAGGGTATGACATGCAGAATAAAAGAGGATGACGTGTTGCTTATGAAACCAAAGTCCAGAGTTAGACAACAACTTAGTTCTGTCCTGAACTTAAATGTAGCTTTCAATATCATAATTGGTTTCATTGTCCCGTCTTATTGTAATATTTAAGTTGATATTGAATGAATATAATATCACTTACATGAAGACGTATCCTCTTAATTTGGTAACGTTGTGTTTATACGGATAAATTATAGGAAAAAAAACTGAAGATATAAATTTGACCCTACAAAATGAAGGAAAAGAAAAGTTAATAATACAAAATGTAATTTTAATATGAATATATATATTTTTAATCTTTTAAGTATCGAAATTGTTATGAGGATACATGTATATTATCACATTGTAAGTTTTAGAATTTTTAAAAGTTGGATGAGAAAGAGATGTTTTGGTCAGACATATACCATATATTACCATATTGGATCTAATTTTAATAAGATGTTTAAATTCAGAATTGAAGAGATAGCTAATAAATATGAGTATTTATATTCATTAACTTTTATTATTTGAAATATTAGAAAATAACCACATGTTTAAGTAATTTTAATTTATGACAATATCTTTAATTAAATTTATTAGTGACAAAACTAAAATTTTCTCAAGTAGTCTATTGGATAATCAAATATAATTGAAAAAATGAATCTAATCAAATATAATTGAAAAAATGAATCTAGATCTATGATGAGAGTAAGAAGTATGATGATATGATAATAAATCTAGCTAAAAGCATGAACTCTATTTTGAAGGGAACACATTTTTTATCGTGCTTTTTTTAAGACAATACTTGAAAAGATAATGTCCTAGACTTAAAATGGAAGTTGAAGACACTATGAAAGAGGACACGCGGGAGATTGGGGACAAGGGGGAAGATGCAGATGATGTGGTTGAATGGGCTGCAAATGTTGCTGAAATCGTAAACACATTTAAATGTATTAGAAGTGAACTTTAAGCTTAATTTGTAAACTATTGAAAAACCTCATTTCTAGTTGATTTGCGATTCCGAACATAATTTTTGTTTAGTTCGATGTATTTTTTCACACTAATGTTTAAAATAGATAAAAAATTAATTTTTTTACCAAAATAGATAAATCATATCAATTAAATACCATTTTAAATTAATAAAATTTTCTAACTATATATTATTTCAAATTAACCAAATAAAAATAACATCCTGAAGATTTTAATTAAAAAATTACGATAAATATAAACCGGACTTAAATTCATTTTCATATTTCTTCATATTGTTTCACCGTAAAATAGATAGAGGACTACCATCAATATTGCCCTATCACTTCTTTAAGCCCTTATTTCTTAAAAACCCTTTTTAATTATTAGAGCAGTGTTTTGGTAGAATAATCTAGGTTGTAGAAATAATAGTGATAATAAAAGTGTCTTTTCATTGTTAAGTGAAAAATTAATAATAGTGGAATGTAACTAACTTAAGTTATTTATTGTTATTGAATAATTAATATTGTATTATTAAATATTATTATTTTTATTTATAAAAATTATTATTTTAATTATATTTGTTAAAATATTAGTTTTTTTCAAAAATAATAATTTTATTATCATTATTATTATTAAAATCGTTATTATTATTTTAATTTAATTTATATGAATTTAATTATAATTTTGTTTTCATAATAATTATTATTATTTAAATTAAATCAGTATGAATTTAATTAAAATTATTCTTATTATTATTATTATTTAAATTAAATTCATATGAATTTAAATAAAAATATTCTTATTATTATCATTATATTATTTTGTTTTAATTTAAAGTAAATTTGTATGTCTTAATTTTTTTTGTTACGCTTTTGTTAATTATTATTATTATTATTATTATTATTATTATTATTTGTATTATTTGTTAAAGGCAATAACATACTATCAAATGATTAAAAAATGGTTGAACGGAAATTGGCAGGTTAGTGAGAAACACTTAATTGAAATCTTCAGCATATATATCTAACTTTATGTTTATGACATCATCTCCGCATCTTTTTCATGGTCCCTTTTTGTAGTGGGTTCAAGGCTTTAAAAGGCCTAAAGCGAATAAAAAAATGAAACATTTTTTAAATTAATAAAATAATTAAAATTATGATATTTTTATTTAAAATTTATTTTTCAAGCTTTTTATGATACAAAATTATCTATTAAATTATCATAATTAATTTCATTTAAAACATATTTTTCATTAGACAATAAAGCTAGTCTATTTAGTTTAATTTTTGTTGAGACATTGTTGATCTTAAATAAGATTTTATTAGTTTAAGTTTTGAAAAACTCCTTTCAGCTAAAGCAACTGATACTGGAATTGTTAACATTATTCTATATGTTATATATACATTTGGAAAATAATTTATTCTTTTATATAATCTCTTTTAAGATATTTAATTCTAAAAATAAATCTAAGCCATCAAGATCCAATAACATGATTCAAATTTTCTAGTTGCTATATTTGTATACTTTTATATAAAATTAAAAATTATAATATATATCACACTAACTTGTATATAAAATAAGTCTAAGTTAAAAAGATAAAACCTGATTGTCAAGACAATAAATTTAATCGTAGAGTCTCAAGTCTTCTATTATGATATTATCTTTCGATCCTGTCCTTTGGTATATAATTTGTAACTTCTAAATTATCTTCTTTTAATCTGCATAAATTATTTTAAGATTAATTAAACAATAATAAAAAAAATTTGAGATCAATTGATCAATCTCATATTATTTTTACTTAATATTGATGCACTCAAAATGAGTAAAAATGAACACAAACTCTTTGTGAATCAATCTACTGCTCAAAATCTTAAAGTAAAAGACGCGCATAAATACACAAAGAGACACAGGAAGAAATGAGATAAGTGAAGAAATAAGAAAAGAAGTAGAAGAATTAAACAATGATACGATATATAAAGAGATAATATCACTCCGTTGAGAAGGAAAAGATAAATTACAAAATTTTGATAAGTAAAATTCTTTGACTTTTTAATTTTTTTTAAATATTAGTAATTTATTATAAGAAATCTGAAACAGTTGCGGGCCTTAAGCCACTCCTATTTCTCTATGCCCTCTTTCGTCGTGTCCTCGGCCTCCACCATGTTCCTAGCCTTCACCTTGGTTTCAGACATAGGTCTTTTCAACTGTTGTTTTAAAAAGAACACAAATGGATAAGAAATATGCTCTCTTCAAAATAGAATTTATGCTTTTGGCTATATTTAATATATCCCTACTTTTTACCTTTGTCATAGGTCTCGATTTACTTTCTAAATTATATTTAATCCATCCAAGAGACCACTTAACTTGACAAAATTTTGATTTTGTCGTTAATAAATTTAATTTAAGATATTGTCATAAATTAAAATTACTTAAACATATGATTATTTTCTAATACTCCAAATAATAGAAGTTAATGAATATAGATAGAAATCTGAATTTAAACATCTTATTAAAATTAGATGCAATGATAAATAGGACCAAAACATCTCTTTTTCATCCAACTTTTAAAAATTCTAAAACTTTCAGTTTGATAATATATTGATTTAGTTAAAGCCTGATGTATCCTCATAACAATTTGGACACTAAAAAGGTTAAAAAAATATATTCATATTAAAATTTAATTACATTTTGTATTATTAACTTTTCTTTTCCTTCATTTTGTCGGGTCAAATTTATATCTTCATCTTTTTGCTATAATTATCCATATAAACACAACGTTACCAAATTAAGAGGATACCTGTTCAAGTAAGTGATATTATATTCATTCAATATCAACTTAAATATTACAATAAAAGGGGACAGTGAAACCAATTATGATATTGAAAGCTACATTTAAGTTCAGGAAAGAACTAAGTTGTTGTCTAACTCTGGACTTTGGTTTGGTTTCATATAAAGCAACACGTCATTCTCCTTTATTCTGCATGTCATACCCTTCTTTAATACTATTTCAATATCCTCCTCCTCCTCCTCCGCCACCCTTTCCTCCTTTGCCACCTTTTCCACCACCACCGTACTCTCCTCTGCCTCCTTCACTACCCCCACAACTTCCTCCACCACTTGATCCACTTCCACAACTTCCACTACCTCCACCTCCGTGGCTTCCACAACCTCCGCTTCCACTGCCACAACGGGTACCGCCTCCTCGTCCTTGGCTTCCACAACCTCCGCTTCCACTGCCACCAGCACTGCCTCCTCGTCCTTGGCTTCCACAACCTCCGCTTCCACTGCCACCAGCACTGCTTCCTCGTCCTTGGCTTCCACCACCTCCTCTTCCACTGCCACTACCGGCACTGCCTCTTCCTCTATGGCTTCCACCACCACCGCTTCCACTACCACCACCTCCACCACCACCGCCTCCACCTCCACCACCACCACCTCCACCTCCACCTCCACCACCTCCACCTCCACCACCTCCACCTCCACCACCTCCCCCACCTCCACCTCCACCTCCACCTCCACCACCTCCCCAACCTCCACCTCCACCT
>Ga0209700_105822_pt1 | contig 20105 bp, 10 predicted proteins | sample SiratroredBW_FD_187528 | JGI IMG/M metagenome (GOLD analysis project Ga0209700, IMG submission 187528) | Root nodule microbial communities of legume samples collected from California, USA - Siratro red BW (SPAdes) (version 2) | ecosystem: Host-associated > Plants > Roots > Nodule | place: USA...
AATAAAAAAAAATGTTAAAATAAAAAAAAAAAAAAACATATGCAATCTTTAAAACATAAAGTAGAAGTAATAAAATTTCTATTAAGAATATAATTATTTAAAAAATCTAAAATTCTAATAATGTAATTAGAATTATTTTTTCAAAAGCTCAAAATTTATTTTTAAATCTTATATAATTTATTCTTTTATATCATTCTACTTATCAACTAATTTACCAAAAGTTTCTAATTCAATAAACTAACTTATTAATTTAGAACTTATAAATTAAGGGTTTACAAAATTAAAAATTAATTTATCACCTAATTTTACCAAATAAAACTTACAATTCAATAACTAAATATAACAAATCACTCATCATTAGACAATTTTAACTTTCTCCTTTTGAAAAAAAAATGCTACTTTCTACAAAACTCCTATTTAGTTTTGATATTTGAATCTTTCCAATAATTTCTTATAAAAAATCATAAAGTCTCCAAATATTTGTAAGAAAAAAAAGATTTTGAGATGCATAAATAGAATAAAAATATATAAAAAAAAAAGAATAAATCTGTGTAAAAACATGTTCAAAAAAGATACTAGCAAAATGAAACATTAACCATGCATAATAAATTGATGAAAATTACAAAATAATAAGTAATTGTTCTGTGAAGGCAAGCCAACCACCACCTCCTCATGTTAGTTGGCCTTAAATTGGAATTGAATTAGAGAGAGTCCTTTGGCATAGGGTAAAATGCAGTGCATGCACATTAATTAAAGCGAATCATCTGTTTTTGCTTTCACGGAAGCTTCTCACACTTACACATGTAACTATTTACTGCATCAACACATCACTGTCTGGTCCATCTCTTCTCACTTTCCCATGTCTCAGTCTCTCTCAGCACACACCTCTCAGTAACTTCAGGTCTTCACTGCACCCACCTTCAATGACCTGTTACAAAAATATTACCTCTTTTTGTAAAAATAATACTAAAGTAAAATTAATATATGCTTTGAAATAAGTAATACTAATTTTAATATATTATTATATTGTAGAAAACTTTGTTAACTAATGTGTTAAGTCAAGAAACTTTATATTATTATATAAATACCTAACTGCAAAAAAAAAGCAAGACATCCAATTCAGAAAACATAAACTAGGTTTAATCTGCTTTTCAAAATATTGGACAATGACCATGACTCCTACCTCACTTCATTAGTATAATTTTTTTTCCATACACTCAGTCAAAGTTATTTTCTTGTGTATTTAAGAAAGAAAAATAGTCTTCTATCACATCTTCTACCTTTACCTTTACCTTTGGTTTATGCAATATATTATCATGCACATTTTGCATAAAGCACCTTTTGTTTCTCCGAGGCTCTTGTTCCATTCTCTCTCTTTCTCACACAAGTTGTAGAACATGGAGATAGTAGATTTTGTTCCTGTGTGTGGAAGGATGAAGAAGCATAGAAGAAAAGGAGCATATCATAAGCTTAACAGCATCACAGAGGTAAGTGATAGTGTTGAGGAGAATGTTGGTATGTTAAGGCCAAAGGAGAAAATGGATGAAGTCATACCTAAAGTTCATCAACCAAAGATTAGTAGGTTTTCCATGAATCTCTGGAAAAGGTTGAGAAATGCTTATGTGAAGCATATGCTTAGTTTGGCTCAACATGTTGCGCATTTCAACAACGGGGAAATTTGCTTCCTCAACAAGATCCATGACGATGATGTTCAGCTCTTGCTAGCTCCATCAAACTTGAGCTTCTGAAACACTCATGCAAGAAGTTAAGGAAGCACTTCTGTAAAAATGTTATGCAAATTCTGAGTTTTTTCTTTCCTTCTTGGAGTTGATGTGTATCCCAAAGAACATCAAGTAAGTTTTTCAAATAAATTTCAGCCTCTCAAAATTTAATTTTTTGCTTTCAGTCCGAATATATATTCTTAGTTAAAACCAAAATGTGTTGCTTGATTAATATAATAAATCACCATCTATTATCATGGAAAAGAAAGGTCATGTTCTTGGTTGAGGTAATATATCCTTTTTTATCTTTTAATTTGGCCTGATATTTGCCTTATAATTAACATGGCATATTTTCATATTCTTGGTTGGTAGTAGATCAGGTTGAAGAGAAGGAATCGTGTTGGACATTTATGAGTGTCTTCCATGGTTAAATTGTGTGCCGTCTAAAACAAACTTGAAAGAAGTGAAATGTATGTATTACATATAGGAAAGAACTCAGTTTTTTTTTTTTTTTTATCAGCAATGAATGGACTCATCTTTGTTGATAGCATATGAAGAAAGCAAGTATTATAATATAAATGGTTGTTGAATTAACTTATTTAAAAAGTATCCATACCATACATGGTTAGAAGCGTACAGTTAAGATCATTCCAACACATCTAGCTAATAACACTGAGTAACTATATTGGTGTGGGTCAAGACATTTTAGAAAATTAACAAAAAACAATATAATAAGCATGACACTAATCTTAAATCAACTTAATATAGTTCTATTAGATTAATACAATATTATTTATAATATTAATATTGATTTAGACCTAGATCTGATATAAATTTATAAATAGATTTATTTCCAACAAGTAGATGTTACATTTTAGGTAACATTTATTATTTTCAACTATTCAAAAAGTTTGACTTGAGCACTAGAATATATTTTGTTTTGTTGATACTAATGTAAAAAAGTATATGATTGTGATAAAGATATTTTAGGTTGAGTAGTGACTACAAGCAAGGGAAGAGACATTATCGCTTCATACAAATACAATTAGGGCATATAGTGGAACTGATAAAAATATAAAAAAAGATCATATGGTAATGATAAGGAATATGACAAATGATAGGCAGAAATTAGTTGACACTCGAATAAGCGAAGTAAGCTAAAGGACATTGTTGATTAAACTATAAAGGAAGTTGGATGAGTTCAAGAGACAGGAGAACAAGACTACGAAAAAGAAAGCTAGTAGAAAGAACTCATGTATCTCAGAATCCTCCCGAAAACGAATCCAACCAAGAAATCTCCGCAAAGGTCACCATGCTTGATACATTTCTCATCAATTTTAACTCGACCACTAGAAGTAGAAAGTCCCATGGTCAAGTTGTAGATCAACATCTCGATCCATACCTTAGCTACGATAAATAGAACTTGATGACACTCTTTTACTACTATTATAATGGATGTAAACTATCCCCAATTAAAAAAGACTGATCATAGACCGATATGACAGATAATGATTTGAATGAATATAGAGATTTCTATATGACTCAAATGTGCCTATAAAAGAAAATAAGATTTAAATCATGATAAAAATAGGTGAATTGGTTCAAAAATAACTTTCTTGGTGATTTATTTTTTCAAAAAGCTTTGAAAAAAAAGTAAAATTATAACTTCGGCTAGAATCTACATCCAATTTAATTCGAACAACATTAATTAGATTATTTCACTTTTTTTAATTATTATATTAAGAATAAGTACATAGCTAATAAAAAACTTACAACTATTATTTAAATCCCTAAAAAAATAAATAATAAAGTATTCCAAAGAATCAATTACCTACCATCACATCACACTGATATGATATAACAAAAAATTATAAAAAGATGAAAACGAATATCATCGAAAATTATTTTTTTTAAAAAATACAACATGAAACCTATAACACTTATAATTTTATTTGATGATGATGTTGGACAATAATTATTTCTCTAAATATAAAAATATAATTCTTAAACAATTCTTTTTGTCAGAAAACTAATCAAAAAGTATTGAAAAAGAATTTTCTTGTGAAAATTATAGAAAGCTTTCCTTTTAAAATAAAATAATTGATTTTATTTAATTATAATTAATTATTATATCTTTAATATAATTTATGCAGCATTTTGAAAAACATAATTAATTATTCACTATTTATAATTGAATAAATACATATTTGAATTTTAATTTATCATAATTTATTATTTCCATTTCATCATTTGTGAAATTAGAAAAACAAATTTTGATCAACATCATCAACTATCATATGAAAAAATTGATTGTTTGCGAATCAAGTGAAACATAAATTTAATCTAACTTGAAATAATATATTATGATCTGAACATAAATTATTATGTTCATAAAAAAATTAAATTAGTTTTTAATGTAAGTTTGTTTAAGATTATTTTAAGAATTGATTAGTGCTTTATATTTAATCATTCTAAAACAATTGAAATTGAAGGTGTATCAGTCCTCGTCAAAATGAAATCATGATCAACACATTGTGTTTCTCAACATAAAATACTATTTAACGATTTTTAAAGTTAAATTGAATCAAATAATTATTTATGACATAATTAGATATTTACATAGTGTTTTTTTTTTAAGAACATTCAACCACATAAACCAATCCATCACATAAATCTGTAATTCTATTTATTTGGCACCTTAGCCTTTCGTAGTTTGTTTCAAAATGTGGCGCTTTTTATTTTCATTTATTTATTTATCTAGTAAAATTAAAATTCTGACTTTTTTTTTTTATCTATAATGTTTAGAAGGCTAGGGCCGCTACATCCTGAGCTGCTACATCTTGGGCTGCTACATCTTGGGCTGCTACATCTTGGGCCTATATTTTGGATTGAAAAATACGCTTTCCTTTGGGTTCTGTTATCTAAGTTCACCATTTAAAAATTGTGAATTACTATTTCACCCTCACCTCTCATCCCTTTGGATATATCCATTATCCTGTTTCACAATTAACTCGTTACATTTCTCTCTTGGAGCTCTTATGGTGAACTTCGAAGCTTTCCCTCAATTGTGTTTAATCAGTGATTGAAAATTTGGTCTACAAATTCATTATTGATTAGTCAATGTACTTTATTTCCTTCAAACCTTTTGATAATATTTTTTAGTTTAAAGGCTTCCATGCAACAAAAATTTTAGCATTGAGTTAATTACCCCAAATTCATCAATTTTTGGTAGCTGAAAAGTTATTTAACAAGTTACTCTAGGTGGGTTTTCTAATAAATTTTAGATCATATATGTTATTTGAGGTATTTCTCATTTAAATCACTTCTACCGAGATGTCATATATCTATTATCAATAAGACATCACTTCAATCTATTTATCTATCCAAAATCTAATATTTGTATTTGTTTATATTTTTTTATGATACATTTCATTGCATGATTCAAAACCCACCACCACCATGATGAGTCATAATTTGACTAAACTCCTTTTTATAATCATTTATTCAATTCTCATATTTGAATTTTAATATGTTCTTCAAAATCCTTTCTTTTTTGTCATTAGTCTCTATCTTCATTTAGTCACGAGGGCTTTATGAAATAATTTTATGTCCTTTACACTTTACACTTAGTTTCTTATATTCTTTTTCTTATAAACTGTTTTTCACACTCAAGCTAATTTCTTCTTTTCTTTATCCCATATCATAGAACTTCTTCTTGTATTTTTCTAATTTCCTACACCATTATTTTGATAAAAGAAATGAAGAAAATGGGATGAACATTAATTTGATGAGATTAGTTCTAAAAAATGATAAACATATTCCTTTTCATATAGATATTCTCTTTCATATTTTAATTTACTTTCAAACTAAATGAAATAATATATTTTTTCTTAAATATTGTATTATTATATGAAAATTAATATCGAAAGGAGAAGTTATACAATATCAAAATAATTATTTTTGGTAATGGCCTGTTTGTTTTTATTCGTGAATATTAATGCTAAAAGAGTACCATTTATTTAAAATCATTAAATAAAGTGAATAAGATTTTTTATTTATGTTATAATATATAAAAGTAGCATCCATGGTATTCCAGCAATCATAATGCATATTAGTTTTGAAAGCAAACCAGAACCAGAATATTCATTTGGTATTCCAGCAATCATAATGCACATTAGTTTTGACACAGTCAGAACCAGAATAAAGTTGTTCCAAGTGGTACTAAATAGGATTTTTCTATGTCAATAGTTCTTCTTATTCTTAAAACTGATTTGCCACTAACACAATCACAGTCAAATTTCATCCACAGTTTCATTAAACATTCTCAATGTCAACTCCTCAATTAATGCATCATTCAGGGACTCTCATTATTCAACTTCTTCTCCTTTGAACTCCACATATAATTAGAGTAGAGTATGTTTATAGTGTTCATTTATACTTCTAAATACTTTTAAGAATTTAAGTATTAATCTAAATTTCACATTAAATAAAAATAAAAAAATTAAATAATATATAATAAAGAAATATTCACAAATAATCTTATTTTTCAGTTGAATTTTTTGTAAATTTTACTTAGGTCTTAAGAAATATTTCAATAAATCTCCTAGAAAAGTCAGACCAATTTTGAATCTGACATGGTTAAAGAATTGCCACTTACAAACTATAATGTATTGGACAATTTGCAACGTAAAATAGTTGTTCTTGCATTGATGACAACTACGAAACCCTACCACACGTGCTGAAATAATATTTTGCTGACAATTGAGAAAAGTAGGATGATTCATGAAATGACTATTCACTGATCGCTGCTGGTTTCTAAATACTAAAAATCAAGAGCACATGCTTTCTCACAGTATTTTGACGACTAATCCATGTGAAGTTCTGGTAATCCTTGTGATTTTCTTCATCACAACCCAACTCTTTCAAACATAATAACAAATTAATTCGTGAATAAAACATTTTTTCAATAAATTATTAGTCCACTCCTTTCTTTATTCAATTTGTTTGTGTTATTCACCAATTAGAAATCAAATGTTATATTAGTTCTTAATAATTTAAATATGAATTGAAAATTTTATATGGGACAAAGAATGAATAAGAGGAGCCATGTAAATAAAGAATCGTAACGTCTTATGGATGTGTTAAAAAATGTTTAAATCTTTAGTATGAATTTGCTTTCGTGGCTTATTATTATATATTGATTCTCTTCTATGTTTCTGGTTGAGTAATCAACATTAATAATTAACAAAATAATGAATTAAATAGCATACAAGATTGTAAAAATTAAAGTAAAACAAAAAACATATTTCAATCTTACTACCAGTCAAAATAAACAAATTTTATTTCATATAATTTCAACGATTAAAAAGAAATTAACTACGTAAGCCAAACTTGATCATGGAATTAAGAAGATATTGGAAGTTGATTATTCGACATAAAAATGAAATCATGTTTAATGTGTTTTATTGGTGGACAAATTGGAAGCCTAACCAGTTGGTATCATGTCATTCTCGTACAGGACACTTCACTCAAAATAGCCAAACCACCATATATAGTGTCCACACTAGTAAATCTGCTTCCTCCTACTCGAGATACACTAGTGGAACTCAGATATTTTTTATACAGTTATTTTACGTTGTGTTTATATATAATGTTGACGGTTGGGTTCCTAAGCTGACAACACATAAAAGTATATATATTTCAACTTAAATATCAATTTAATACATGCATTAAACAATTTGTCTAAACTTATAACTACATGACTCTTTATGTTCTTTTATCATAGGTATATGATCTCCAAATCAATGATACAAAAATATGTAACTTTGACTTCAAATTATGAGAGAGCTTTCACATTATCTTATTTAATTATAAACAAAAATTTAATTTGTTTTAAATAATATTTCAATCTTGATCTTAGCAAAATTAAATATATGTGAAATTTTCTTTGAAGATTGTATAATAACGTCTCTCTTGAAATACAATCAGTCTAGGTCTATGTATGATCATCTTATGATAGATCTGATAATTAGAAGAAGAATGACATCCTTTTCAACAACAGTATTTCCTTTATCCATTCTGAGTAGATTAAGCCATCATAAATTGCAAGGTGGTTTTAGAATAAATTGCAATTTCAAACAATGTAAAAACATATCCAAAAAGTGATTTTCTAGTATCCATATTCCTTACATAGTATACATTTATTAAACCTTCTATAACATTCTCACTAAATACACTTTTAACATCTTTCAAATATCTTAACACTCACTTCAAAGCCTCTAATTGAACACATTTAAAATTTATCATGAACATGCTAAATATACTCATAATGTGTCAGATATGATCTGGTAAAGACCATCCAATACATTAGACTCTCTATTCTATCAACATATGAAATAGTCTTCATCATCTCTTTTCTGCCTTTCTCAGAATTTGGAGTTGGGTAATTTAAAACTTTGAGTGATGATCCAAAGATGTACTCCCAAGCTTAGACTCCTGTATCCTAAACTTTTCAACCACCTTCTTCAAGTACCCTGCTTAAGTAGATGTAACTCTCCAACTGTCAGATCCCTTCATATGTCAATTCCAAGAAGTTGTCTCAGTAAGATCAAGATCCTTCATTTCAAATTCTAAATTTAATTTTTCTTTTAAGTTTTTTTTTTCATTTTTATATCTACATATAAAAGAAAGAACAACACACATTTCTTATCTTTTCATAATGTAAATACAACTATCATAATTACTCTTCTGAAATTTCGTCTCATCAAAAAAATCATCAAATTTCTTACCATTATAAAAAAGAAACTTTTATTAACTAAAAGGTTTGATATACAAAAATTATTCAAAAGATAATGTCTTTCATACACACAAAGTTTTCTATATAAAAAATCTAGAAAATGAAATTACAAAAACTTTTAAGAAAGTTAGCCTAAATATCAATTTAATACATTTTTAGAGGATTATTTTAAACATAACAATATTAGTTACTCCCTTAATTTTTTTAACAGCCAAAAATAAATGAAATTAAGAGACATGCTTTAGGAGTGCACCAACCCTTATACAGTTGGCAAAATTAGGGACAACCTATAATACAACATAAACGAAAATAGTATAAGGTAGACCAACCTATAAGATCCTAAAAAACATAAGGATATCTACCACCGAACAAGTACTCCCCTGTATAATATCAATAAGGAACTAAATTGTCCCTACAATAATCCTGCACTCCGTCTGAATTCATTACTGCATTCGTCTTTCGAAAATAGTCAAGTCGCATAAACATAATTACCTGCAAAACAAGCACCCTCTTAGTGTATCTACAAGATTGAGGGAACTAATTCCCCACACTCTCTCACCAAAACCCCTTCTGAAACCCCTTCCACATACTACACCCCTAAGCCACTGAAAGAAGACACTTAAGAGGTGAGAAATGTCAATCAGAGACGGAGTTATGCTTCAACTTGTACTTGATCCAAAGTCACCCCTTAAGTTGTGTTAGACTAAAGATCTCATCCACATCCACTACCCTACCTCTAAATACTACCTTATTTTTATTACTCTAGATTTTGGATACAATAGCCACCTACATACCTTTCCATATTGAATTGGCCCTATTACTATGACCCATTAAACGAAAGCTCTGAAAATGAAAAGTGATATCCTCATACCTAACTGTCACATTTTCAATCCACCTCTCACAGTTATCTCATACTTTCTGTGACACCTTATATGAACTGATCAGATGCTTAAGAGGTTTCATCCCCATCTTGACACAAAGGACAACATGGGCTCTCAAGTTACACTCCTCTCCTACCTAAAGTTACTCCCTTAATAAACAGTCTTATATGCTCATCACCGTACGCATTACATAAACTACACTAATGCAGTAAGTGTAACACTTTGCGCATCACTTATCAACCAATATGAAAACTACTATACACATAACATTGATTATGTTTACCAATAGTTTAAAATGTACTTGCAAATATCATAAGCCATTTTTCATATCAATTATTTTCCAAAAATAAATAGAAAAGTGTCATTTAAGCTTCTTTTATAAGAGCGTACTTCAAATTTAACCCACTATTAATATAAAATTAATTAAATTTAACCTATAGTTAAACTTAACAAAATTTAACCATAGCTAAACTTTTCCACATTTAATCTCTAAATTTAATTAAATTTAACATACAACTAATCTTACACTAAATATTTAACTGTACACACTAAATAATAAAATCTATTATCACTAACCTGATAGATATAATTTTTATAACAAACATTAAAAATAATAAAATGGAATACTAACATGGTGATTACTTTCAGATGGGGATCACAGGCCCTGTGACGGGGAAGGTGACGAACTTGTGCACTGGAAGTGATAGCCTTCCTTCGGGAGGTGGTGGTTGCACTATTTTTGTGGAGTGACTCTGGGGTTGGTGCAGGGAGAAGTGACTCCAAGTGTTTTGTATTTAATGCGTTATAGGAGAAGATGAGAGACAGTGCAATACAAACTGAGAAGACAAAAAATAATAGAAGTTTTAAAATGAATCTCGATTATTAGAAAAAACCAATAAGATACTATATAAGTTTTACTAACAGTTATGTCACTTAATTACAAAAAAACTACTAATTTATTTTCTAGTGATAACGATGTGACTTCATAATTTCAAAATAAAGATCAATAAGTTTAATTTTTTCCTTTCAATTATCAAACACCTCCTAGTTATCTATAAACCACAAGATAGTGGTTTGTTCGACCACAAACCAAAAATCTGAATCAAAAGAGTTTAACTATGAAGCAGAATCCTAAACTTTATAATATGTAAAAAAAAAGTTACAGTTAAAAAAAATATCTATAAATAATTTCAACGATCGACGTAGTAACCAAACTTGACCATGGATTAAGACATTGAACATAACTTGATTATTAAGCATAAAAATAAAATCATGTTGAGGAGTATGAATGTGACTTATGGTGGACCAATTCCAAGCCTAACCCAGTAGCTAACATGTCATTCTCGGCCAGCCAACCAATTTATTCAAGTCAATGAAGACTTAAATATTTTGTAATTTTCTTTTTGTTGATAAACTCACTTTTATATTCTCTACCTCATGCTATTATTATTGTTATTATATAAACCATCTTGTATTCGCTCAGTTCCAAAGCACAAGACAAACAGCAAGACACCCTTTCATTTGTTTCCTGTCACAAGAGCGAGAAGTTGCCTTTGATTCAGTTAAGCAAACATGAAGGTATGAACCAATAGTTTTAAATTTGCTCTCTGTCCCTTTCTTTCTTTTTTCCAAGAACTTACACATAATAAGATATGTAATAAATACAGCAAAAGGTAGTTATCAAGCTGCAAATGGATTGTGACAAATGCAGAAACAAAGCCCTGAAAATTGCAGCAGAGATACCAGGTAAACATAACATGCCAACCCCTGTTAAACGCGCTTGATCTGCAAAAGAAGTTTCTTTCAGAGAGTTTTATTTAATAACTTATATTAACTTCTAATATGTTTATGCAAATAATTCTAATCTGAGAATAAACAGGAAGTTCATATATAGAGTTCAGTTTGTTATACGAAGAAAGCAAAGTTTGTTAGTTAATTGAAAAGTTAAAACAAACTTATCTTAATAATCTATAATGATTCATATGTTTTTACAGAATTTAGGGAGATGAGCTTATTAAAATGAACATCACCTAGAAGACTACAACCTAAGCTTTGTCCAGGTATATAAATTATAAAACGAATACCAGTAGTGTCACAAAGAAAAGCAAAATAAAAATAAATGGCATATACAAGTGAAGTATTAAGTTCATCTCTAATATAAAAGTGAAGTTTTATCTTTTTTTTCTGTCTCATTATATACAACAACATTTTTAAGATATTTTCACAAATTTTATTGTAATAGGAGAGTTTTAGAAAAATACTTTTATAAATTTTTATTTATACTTTAATATAAATATATAAAAAATGAATTTTATGTTCATGATAAATGATTTTAAATTTTAAATTATTTTATTTCACATCAAATGTTTTAATAAAAGTTCCTTGCAATATCTGGATGTTTAAGTTTAAAATTCATGGATAGGATGCTCTTAAATTATTATATGGTTTAAACTTATCATGATGTTTATCCATGTTTACATATAACATGTAATTAAATATGATGAATTATTTTATGTAATAGTTTGAACAGTCTGTGACATTATACACAATAAAATTCATCCATTTGATATTGAAATAAAATATTTTAGTAAAAGAAGCTGTAACTAAATAGAAGTAATTCTTAAATTTTGTGTCAAACTATATTTTTCCTAGTAATTCTCTCAGTTAGATGGTAGAAAACACAGACACATGATCATCTTAGGGCATGTGATTGTCCAAAAATCTAGATTCAAATTCAGCAACCATCTTAACTTCTCAGGTGTGACTTCGGTGGCCCTGGAAGGCGACGACAGCGACCGCGTGGCGGTGAGCGGCGAAAACGTGGACATGGTGTGCTTGGCGAACCAGCTGAAGAAGAAGTTCTCCTCGGTGGTGATTGTGACGGTGGAGGATCTGAAGAAGGTGGCAGAAGAGAAGAAAAAGAAGGAGGAGGCGGAGAAGAAGAAAAAGGAGGAGGAGGAGGAGAAGAGGAAGGAGAAGGAAGAGAAGCTGAAGAAGATGTTGCATGCTGCTCTGTGCAAAAAGTGCCACAAGTCCAGTTGCCAGGGTAAGTGTGACATTGACACCATCTACTGCTTTAACTGCAACAGCACCAGCTGCAATGGCGAGTGCTGCATCGTTTGTTTGAACTGTGAAAACCCTAAGTGCGATGGGGACTGTGAGTCATTGCAATGCTTCAACTGTCACAGCTCAAACTGCAATGGTTGTTGTTCTAATAAGACTCCTTCACCGTGCCCTAAAGGGTGTACCTGTCACAAATGTTATGTGCCCTACCAACCCTATTACTACCCTCCTTGCCCTCCCCAAATAGTATATTATGATTCTTGCCCTGATAATCCTTGCTCCATCATGTGATATTGGAGAACCCTATTTCTTCATACTGCACAAAACTACAAACAGATGTTGATGCTGCCAAATTAGCATTGTGCAACCACATGGTTCTATGAGATCTTTGTATTTAGTACGATGTTTGTGCTGTCCTCTCTTTAATCCTGCGAGACATGTATGTTTGGTTAATTCATGTTTGTTTTGGATTCGTGTAAATTTCCAAGTTTAAGAATTCTTATTGGACAAGATCTAAGTTTGTCTATCTTTCATCTACTTTCTGATATGTTATTAATAAAGAAATTAAATTAAATTAAATTAAATTTCTAAACTTCTCCAATAACCCGAAGTTATTAATATCGTCACCTCTCTTGGCTTTTGTTGTATTTTAATTTTATTTTTGTCTTTTGGGCAGGGCATAAGTAAGACTACTTCTTGGAGAGTTGTTGCAACATGCTATAAGACTATAAGACCATTCCAGCTATTATGTATTAAAAATTTGAACATTAGTAATAAGTTCTGGTTGCGGATCAATTAATACTTTTACATCTTTTTCAGAATTGTAATTTTATTTGATAATATTAATTTAATCAGATAAAATTTGTTTGACTCTTATTACTAACATGAACTTGTGTGTAAACAATGTGCTCACTGCTAATAAAGTAGAAGCATTCGGTTTGGCATAAAACAAAAGTTAATTTGAAGTTAGAAACCACAATTAATGAGTCAGATTTGAGCTACAAGTGGATAGAGAGAGAAAATAAAGAAACTAAAATACTTGGTTTAGTGGTTGGCGTATTATATATATATATATATATATATATATATATATATATATATATATATATATATATATATATATAAAGATGCTGATACAAATTGAATATTCAAACACTTCTGGGAAAAAAGGATTTTCATACGATAAGATATTGTATTAAAACTCAATGTTAATATTTTAGTTTTGAAGTCATAGACTTTCAAATATTATAGTTTGATTGAGGAATAAGAGAGACAGAGAATAGTTCATTTAAAACCTTAATTAATATAAACACATATACGAAAAAGCAAAGAATTCTCATCCAAGTTAGAGTAAGACGAGATGGGAGTAATTGCTTCCATTTTATAAATTCTTTGTTGGCGATAAAAAAAATCCTTTTTAGAGTAAGATGTGTATATGTATTAAATTTTAGTAAGAAACTGAAGAAAAAGAATTCGAAGTGAAAAGAGAAAAAAAGTATCATATTACAAGTTTCTACATTTACATATTTGAAATAAATAATATAAAATGATAGAAAAAATAATAAAGATGTCACACAATAACTACACGTAAAATGACTAAAGTGGTGTCAACGGTGACTTATGATTATAAAGTAGCAACCAAAATCAAACATAATTTATTGTAATTAATACTTGTCTAACTACATTAAGGATGACTAGTGAATGTAAAATAGCTATACCAAACGCAAGCATACTTTATTGTACTATATTACCTAATCATTTCTTTTTTTGATGGGCACTATTACCTAACCATGTTATATATAGTTGAAAATATTGAACTTTAAAGGAACAACCTCAAAGAAAAGAAGACAATAAAACACATGAGAATAATAAGATGGACGTATAGTGTTTGAAAAGAAGAAGAGTAAAGAAAATCACATGAAAAATAATATTCTGATAATTAATCCTAACTGAGTTGATCTATCACCTAGTAGGGTAGGATTTTATTGTTGTTGTTTACCATATAATTTTATATGTCTAATACTTTTAATTTCTCGTTTTCGTTTTTAGAATCTCCATGAACTTATTAAATCTTTTAAATAAAAGTTTTATATAAAGCCTATCAATCAAAATATCATATTTATTTTGAAATTAAGATTTTCCAAATTTTTATCTTTTAAACTTTAACAATACACCACACCGAATCTTTTAAATTTGGTCAAATTTTAGACTTTTTAAATAATTTTTATTCCAAAATTATTTTAAACTTCAAACTGTTTGTGGAAAAAGTCTTTTATTTTTTCTCAAACATGAAGTTATGAAAAGACTTAATTATAATAGTTAACTTTTTAAAAATAAAATTAGAATAAAAGATGATTGGACCTTACTCCCTATATATATATATATATATATATCTTGGTCTTCCCACCTTGTCATTATTATTTGGATAAGTTAACTAACTTTGTAATCAATTGGCATCCTAGACCTTTTGTTTTAAAAGTCAAGTCAATATATATATATATATATATATAAGAAAACAATTGTGTATTAGAAAATAGAAACTTGACCTAAAAGGATACGTATACCCTTCTCTAATAACTTCTCCACCAGAAAAAAAAAATGATAGTCTGTACGAAAACAATTGTTATTAGTGCTCATGATAGTTATATATATATATATATATATATATATATATATATATATATATATATATATATATATATATATATATATATATGCATGCTTAATTAAGATATTTAACTACACATTTTTTTAATGTATAACATTGATGATAGAATTTGAATCTATAATGTCAGATAACTTAAACTCTCACCACCATTAACATGAAATATTTTATACCAAACAAAAGTCATAATCGAATTAAACGAAAGTAATAATGCGGAAAAATTAAATAAGTATTTTTTTTAAATAACGTGTATTGGTAGTGCAAATTAACAATTTTTTTGACAATATGGTGGCCTCTAGTGATTTAAATTTTTAATTGATGGTAAGCATTTTGGATATTTTTTTCCTCTCTAATCATTTTGTCAAATCTGTACTTTTTAATATTTCTTTATAATACTATAATAATGACACATATTAGAGAATCAAGTGGCTTGAAAGTGACGGATTGGTATTATATTGTTGGCTTTAGCAGTTGGTGGGTATACCCTCTCATGAGGGACCAAAGACTTCATGAGCCTCCCCACGTAACATATTATTATGACTTATCATATCAAACCATTTCAACTGTCAAATAGTGTTATTTGAAACATTGGAATAATATTCAATTATTCACAAACAAATCCACACATTATTCTATGTTATCACCTTTTGTCCCTTATTAGGAATACATATGAATATATTTCTTAGTAAGTCTTTTTTTATTCAGAAATAATACTGAGATTTGACTCAGAATTCAGTTGCCAACTTACATCAACGATGACATAACTTACATCAACGATGACATAAAAGCAAGTCTAACAAAAACATTGAAAAAAACAAATATATCTTTTGAGAGAGATGTTTTAAAAATTATTTTCAATTTAAACATTGTGAGAGGAGAATAAAGAAAAAATTAAGTTGAAGAAATGAAAAAATAGAGAGTGAAACTAGAAAGAGATTGTGTAGTATTATTGCATGGGAATATGAAAAGTGTTTTGTAAAGGAAAATGAAATAAAAACATTATTTTAAATAAAAGAAATAAAAGGGGAGTGTATATACCTAAAAGGAGGACCTAATACAATAGTCGTCGTTATTTGTTTTTTCTTGAAGTGAGACAGTTGAACAGAAGATAGCAACTTGTTTATCGTACTTGGAAAAAAGCGAAATGACATCTAATTAATTTGTTTGCAATTATGAGAAAAATGTAAGTAATCCTTTAAATATTTGGGTGGGATTTTTTTTAAGGGTTAGGGATCAAGAGTATACTTCTTTTTCTTATCAATTTTTTTTTTACTGGTATTTAAAAGTTGCATTAATACACTATAATTCTTATAAAATAATATAATTAATTTCTTAATTATTATTAATTAAAATTAAGACTTTAATAGTACATTTTAAAATATTATAATTTTATATATTATATATGATTCACATTTCATATATAATCATAATATAATAAAATTATAAAATTTTTGAATTTTTGTTTTAAATAGTGAAAAATAAAATTAATAGATATTCCACCCCTATTCTAAAATAATCCTTTTACACACCTTACTCTTGAAACTAACATCGAATTATATAATGCATTAGAACTCCCTCCACAAAAATAAATCATAAAAATTATTGTATATCAAAATTCTTTTAAATTATTCATTATATAAAATGAATGTAATTAAAATTTTATCATCTTATGTTGTCAGATAGAACACCGTCTGCTGATAAAAAAAAGAAATCCGTCTAACTAAAATTAATCTAATTCAAATTCAATTTGTATGTTTAGCCTTACTTTAATTATTAATGAATTTTAATTAAAATAAAATTTAATTAAGACAATTATCTTAACGTATATATATTTTTAAAAGTAAAATTTACAGTCTCGGTTACAATCTTACTGTTTAAAATTAAATTATGCACGACTCCTAATTTCATTAATATCTTTGTAAACAAAAAATTGACGAGGACATTGGTGAGCACCATTACCATTTATTTTCTTGCACCATGTTATTGGACCATGAAAGCAAATTAGCAGGACATTAAACAAATTTGATCTTTTTATCCATGAATCAATCTGTCTTGTACATTCAACATGCATAAACATTCCCCTTTTCAAAGTTCTATATACCTTGGTGGTTTGGTTTTGATTTTGAAGAAATTGTCTATACCTTTGTGTTAGGGGAAGGGAGAAAGTGGAAAGAAGTAGAAGCATGCAACCACCACTTGGCCTTGTTAGCTTTGGATGGAACATATCCCACCACCAAATAGATATAATATTAATGTTAGAAGAAGATTAAGTTATCATGTGCCTCAATTCTTAGAGATTCATTCACTGTTCTCTTCCCTCAACCGTAGGATAACAACAATAGCAGCTTTGGCTATAATTTTATTTTTATTTTTATTTTTGAAGTAAACTATTTTATTCTTATGGTTTGATTTTAGGACAAGAAAACGACTTGCTAGTTACCATTTAGCGTGATGTAATTAGAATTGGTCTAGCAGAGATAATTTGTAATTCATTTGTAAAGAAAAAAAAATTTATAAAAGTATTCTATATTTTATTTAAAACCTATATATCGGGTTAGATGTTAAATTGTAGAAAGTTTTCATAAACAAAAATATTAAAGTTTAGTGACTTTCAAGTATTGAAATTTATTTATTCTTTACTAGCTTCTGTCGTTGATGAAGTGTATGAACCACTAAATAACAAGTTTTATAAGCAATGAAAAAAATTTAATGCAACAAATGAAAGAGTTAATATAATCAAGGAAAAATAGTGTACAATTTGAAGATACAATCAAGTTTATATAGCAAAATTAGTTATGATACTAGAACAACAACTTAGTGATACTTTAAGGTATACTCATCCTAGTAACTTTAATGATCAATCTCTATTTTGATGTTCACCTATAGTGTTAGTTAAATTATTTAGTAATTATTTTTATGTACTAAGTGTTGTTATAATAGTTTTCATTGTTTTTCATTGGTCTTTATAATTGACCATATGTTTAAGTTAAATAGAACACTTCTTTTGCTTTCATTGTGTAATATTTATCTTTAGTTTTCATATGTTATTTATTTCAACTTGTGATTTTTTTTATACCATAATTTTCATGCAATGTGATGGTACATTTTACTGAAACATTGATTACCAATTGGTATAATTGAATTTCTGTTTTAATATGGAATCTGGCTATATGTGCAACTATTGCATTAGTTTTGGATTTTGATATTGACATTGATATGCAATAATAGGAAAATTGATAGAAAAAATACAGAAAAAAAATTAGGAAGATTACCCAATAATAAGGATCGAACCAAATTTGTCAAATAAATTGATATCACCTTCTACTCAAAATTTTAAGACAATAAATTTATAATTTTTTTATATATTTTGTTTAATTTTTACATTTATATTCATTATGAAATTTAGACTCACTCTATTTTAAATTATCTTTTCTTTTAAGTGAAAATTATTTATTATATTGATCCTTATCAAGTTAGCCCAATAATATCTTATATTTAAAATAAGACATATTATTCCTACACCTCTCTAGTTCTCCCACACTTCTATAGACTCAATCATATATCTTTAATAAAAAAAATTAAATAAATCATACAAGCCCTAACTTTTTTATATTATAAATTATACAATCCATAATTAAAAAATTATGTTCCGGATTGTCTCATATACAATTCAAAACAAAAAGATTTAATTTTAAATTAATCCGATATTTAAAAATTATATTTTGAATTATACAAAAGTATTATATATGTTCTGAAAAGTTTGTTTTTGAAAAAGTCTGTTCTAAAAAAAATTTAAGCTTGCTACAAAATATATTTTTAAATTCCAGAAAATGTAATCTAGAAAAAAAAGTTCCAGAACATATAATTTATAAGTCACTTTTAAAAAAAAGGTAAAATAATAATTTTGAAAAGTATGGAGGTGTATATTTGAATTGAGGGAGTGCAGGAAGCAATTTCGAAGATTTAGACATGGTAATGGACTTTGAATATTTCTTAATCTAATACAAGTTACTTTTACATTAAAAAAAATTATAAATATAAACCACTGCAAAATAAAGATTTTTTTTGTCATCTTACTATGTTGATTGCATTGAACACCCATATTAGTAAATGTGTATCTTCGTGTTAATGTTCTTCCATCATTTTCTTTGTGTTTCGCTTTGAGCTATTCATATTGCTAATTGATAACATTATCCATTTGCTAATTGATAGGATAATATATTTTAAATTGTTTAAAATTCTTTGTTTAGACTAAATTATTGGGAATTGTCCCTAAAACTAAATTATAGTAACTAAAAATTAAAAAACCATATGGCATATAACTCGTTAAAATCATTAAAATACTTCAGTCCCGTGACTAAATTATAGAAACTAAACTATCGATTTGTACTAAATTATAGGGACTAAGTAAATAAAATGAAATGATGATTAGTTATTTTATTTGGTGAATTTATCCAACCTGCTTAGTTTTTAAAGTACTTTTTTAAAGTTTATGACAAAAAAAATTGCTAATTTTGTCATATTTTTTATTCCTATTACTTAATTATCTCGTAGACGGTAAAATTTTGATTGGTTAATTTGGAATTTTCAAGCAACACGGATAAACACATTGGTGTATCTTTGTCAACTTAGTAATTTGACGTAGTGCTAAAGAGTTAATTTATTCTTTTATATTTAATTTAATAATTTTATTGATATTTATTTTCTATTTATACCTACATTAAACGGTCCTTAGTTTGCTGTTTAAAGCTTAGTATACATAAGTAAATATTTTGAGTTATATAAAATATACATAACCAAGAACGAATATATCAAACAAAGAGTAAAAGAAACTGATAAATAAGAAAAATGAAAAAGGTTTTTAACAAATATTATTATTTTTTTGAAATTGAATGATATTTTCATTGAATAATAGATTCAGGAACGAATGAATTGACAGCACATTAATGTGAAATAAATAAATAAAAAAAAAATATATA
>Ga0209700_105823_pt1 | contig 20104 bp, 14 predicted proteins | sample SiratroredBW_FD_187528 | JGI IMG/M metagenome (GOLD analysis project Ga0209700, IMG submission 187528) | Root nodule microbial communities of legume samples collected from California, USA - Siratro red BW (SPAdes) (version 2) | ecosystem: Host-associated > Plants > Roots > Nodule | place: USA...
CAAAGCAAATCTTCTGAGAAATGGCCTTAATACCTCGTTCATTAGCATTTGAAACGTTGAAGGTGCATTTGTGAGACCAAATGGCATTACTAGGAACTCGTAATGGCCTTCATGTGTTCGAAAAGCTGTCTTCTCTACATCCGCTGCCCTCATCCTAATTTGATGATATCCCGACTTCAAATCCAATTTGGAAAAAATGGTGGCTCCTCCTAATTCATCCAACAGCTCATCGATTCTGAGAAAAATGAAATTTTCTCAATTTCATTTTTCTGGGAGTAAGGGTAACGATATGGCCTCACATGTCTCTTACTCCTTCCTTCAGGATTATGGAATAATCATGGGCTCGTGGTGGAGGAAACCCCTTTGGAGATTAGAAGAGATCATTAAATTGATCCAATAATTCTTGAACGGGTACAAGTACCTCGTCTTCTATCTTTATTTCTACTCTGACCTCACAGGGAGTGATCACATATCCTTCTCCATCTGCTTTGAGAGTTGTCCTCCATGACACTGCACCACGTCCTAAGGATGGATTGCCTACTATACAAAACTCTTTTCACTTATCTCGCCATTAAATCTGTTGTTGTTGGAAGTTGGGGTAGATATCTCCTAATCCCGCAATTCACCCATAGCCAAAGACAATATCAACTCGGCGCAATCCCACTAGGAAAAAAGGTTCGACAATCGTGGCACCTTGGATTACCAGTTCCACCCTAGGGTAAATCCCTGAACTATGTGAGGTGTGTCTCGTTCCGACTTCAACCAAAAATGGAGATTCCTCAATTGTCAATTTGAGTTGCAAAGCTAGCCCCTGAGATAGAAAATTTACTTCAGCTCCTGTATCAATAAGGACCACTGCTTCCTTTTCTCCAATTCTGCCCATGACCTTGAACGATCTATTTTCCATAATAAATCCTTACATGTTGAAACCCAAACACAAGGTTTTCAATTCTACCACGGTTAATGGTTCATTAGCCTCCTCCTCTGCCATCTTGTTCTTGCTCTTTTCTAGTTCGTCATCAGAAGCTTCCAATAGGACCATGTTAAAGTTACGGAATTTGCATATGTGGTCCTTTTCCCAATGTTCCCCACATTTGAAGCACAACCCTTGGCGGCTTCATTCCTGCAACTCCTCCACCGAAAGCTTAGTTGTTGTCGCCGCTCTACTAACCTATGTTGGGGCCGCCCCCTTGCTTCCCATGGGTTCTCTTACGAGTCCACTAGATGCAGGGATTCCCCCACGGTGAAAAGAGGTAGATGGTCGCGAAACCCTGCCTTCGCGATCCATTGGACCCACTCCACTCTTTTTTCATTCCAAGTTCCTCTCTTCTAGTACCATGGCCCTATCTTTGATGACTGCCAGTGAGCCCAATTCCAATTCTTTGATTTCAGCCTTAATAGGCCCAACAAGCCCATTTATGAAAATACCCATTAGGATGTTTGGATCCAAGTGAGAAATAGACCCAAAAAGCTTCTCGAATTCCTCTACATACTCCACCACCGTCCCTTTCTATCTAATGCTCAACAAAGGACCATATGGATTCTTCAAGGTCCTCGGTTGGAATCGCCTGAGTATTGCCTCCCTAAATTGACGCCAGGAAGCATATGGTACTAGCTCTTACCACCCATTAAACCAATGCAACTCCTTTCCTTCTAGCGCAACCAACAAGACCTCCATCTTCTTTTGCCCTTCTATCTCATTTACTCGAAAATAACGCTTTATTCGAATGAGCCAGTCCAGCACCTTCTCTCCTATAAATAAAGGGAGCTCCATCTTCCTGTCACGATCTCTCCGACGAGGTGGTGGGTAGTCACGATACAGTGGAGGACCGCGACTCCCCGAAAAATAGCCATCCCCGTGATAAAGGGAGCCCCGATCGTTGCGGTCACGAGACCGATGAACGTGGAGTTCACTGCAAAGGTGCAGTGGAGATCGGTGTGACTTCAGCCCTCTAGAACCTTCCATCCATCGATCTTCTCCATCCACAGGAATTGTATTTCTCCTTGGTGGCGAACGTCTTTGCAGACGTGAATGCCTAGGTTCTCTCAGCAACCGCGCAACCTCATCCAATCTCTGCATCATGTCTCTCATGTTATCCTCCATAACAACTTTAGCAAAGTGGCCCACACATTTCCTTAAAGCAAGCTCTGGATACCAAAATGTTAGGCGTACACTTAAGAAATAGGAATAAATGAATTGGTTTATTATCAGCAAAAAAATCAAACTTGGAAACACAAAAAACAGAGATTATGAGCACGGTAGCAGCTCAACTCTCCCAGCCCTAACCACTTATTTCTCCCCCCTTAATCCTCCTAATCACCCCCTACTTATTCTTAATTTCTAATAGAATATCTTAACAAAATCTCCACTTTATTCTTAACAGAATTTACTTAATCTCCTGAATCATTTTAATTTGATTCACTGTCAATCCCCATTTTGTCCCTAAACTTTTTTCTCTTGTACACTTTAAGCCCTTTAGGAAATCGATCTCTAACATAATAATAGATTTTGATTCAACTAGTTCTCTTCCAGCAAGTTGTCGTTCTTGCTGCTGCACAAGAGAGAATACACAGTTAATGCTTGGCAAATGATCCATGAGAAGAATTTGCGTTTTAACGTTCATATATATGTCTCCCAAGCCCTTCAAGAATGACATAACACGTTCTGAATCCCTGTAACCAATGATGATCTTTGCAACCTCACAATGACACTTAATTTCACAGGTGCATGACGGTATGGGTCTTAAAAAATCCAATTCTTCCCACAGAACCTTGAGATCTGTAAAGAACTCAAAAACGCTTCTCTCCCCCTATTTGATCGAGTGGATTTCCTGCATTATGTCAGAAATACGAAAATGGTCGCCCTTCGAGAATCTCTCTCTCAAAATCTTTCCAAAGATTTTTGGCGTTATCGATATATATAGTGCTATGTGAAATCTGTGTAGAGAGATCGGGTAATCCAAGATATCACCATCATGTTGCATCTTTCCCACGCATCATGGAGAGGATCCGTTTTCACAGGTTCTTGAATCTCACCATTGATGAACTTTATCTTGTTCTTGGAAAGCAATGCACGTTTCATTGCACGGCTCCATGTGTGATAGTTTGAGCCATCAAGAGCAGGGGTAACGAGGATCATCCCTGGATTTTCTCCAAGGTGCAAATAGAATGGGTTTGGTGGATTCTGTAATAGATCCATAACATTCTTCAAGAAAGCAAGAAAATTTTGAAAAAATAGAGTGAAACAAAAGAGGAAAAACTACTGATAACACAGTTATAGAGATGAACGAAGGGAAGGGACAGAGCGGGATTAACCCACTTTGATACCATCTTGAAGTTTCATTGAAGTAGAAGCTATAATTTTAGACTCGAAATAACGTGCCCAAAATCTCGCATGTGATGTAGAGAAAAAAGACGATGAACAGTGAAACGTAAAAACTGTTTTTTATTTTCTTAATTGCAATATTAATACAGGTGTTTAGTTTTATATAATGTGAAAATGGGCCGCGTAGCCGAAAATGAAAAACGGCTCAATAGAAAAAAAATAAACCCAATACATTCATCACATATGCATTGTGCATTATTTTCACATCAATTCTCAACTTCTTTGACTCGAACAACAAGATAAGTGTGAGTAGTAGCCTTGGAAAAAAAAACACAAAATCAAGCAACATGAATGGTATGATGAAAGAAAGTGCTGTGCAGAGAAGAAAGCAATAGCATATTGGAGTGAAAGTCTAAAGCACCAATAATGATAATTGCATATAACAAAACCGCCAAAATCCATAATTCATTAAATTCACTTAAATTCTACTGATTAGTTTGCCATTAAAAGGAGAATTGGAAACATAAGAAACTTGATTACATTATGCCCCGTAACATAACTTGATTTCAAGGGTACTTTTGGAATTTAAAAAACACTTGTAAGTGCAGGAAGCAACTATTATTCTTACATTTACCTAACGAAAGCCCACAAGACAGAATTCGACCCAATAGGCTCAAAATCCTAATCCCTCAGCCTCGGTCGCGGAGCACCTTGCTATGTGACGCTGCGACAACAACGAGGACGCGACGAATAGGGACGGTTATGGCGCGGCTAACAGAGAAAAATACGGCGCGGAGAACACACCACGGATCGGCCAACGACAGGCAGCGACCAACGACAGCGAAGAGGGAACCCTAATCGCGAGCAGCAATGGAGGATGAGAACTAATTGAGGTTAGTTTTGTTTATTTCCGCAGAGGAAACAGCGTCGTTTTGGGTTAAAAGGGAACCCCTCTGGACTCGCCAACTCGGTTGCAAGCTCGCGAGTTTGGACGAGTTCACCGAGTACACGGCGAGTCTACCGATCCTGCTCCAAAAACAAGCTTGCTTCCGAGTCATTTCCATTTTTAATTCATACTTGTGAAATGTACTGCGCCTTGTCATTTCCCTGTGTTCATTTTGTTCCGTTAGGAAGAATTTGTTGCAACTACAGAAGAGTCACTTTAGCAGCACATTCGAAAAGAAGACGACCACCACCAAAGGATAATAGGTATCGACCATATCCTAAGCAACCTCCAGATTTTGGTGTTAATTTGTTCTTGAAGAAGCCTAGCACCACCTCTAAACCAACTGAGGCTGATTTTGATATCAATGAAGAGGAGGATGAAAATTTTGGTGTTGTTTGGGAATCAGATGAGCTTGAAGCCATCTCATCACTTTTCCAAGCTAGAATTCCGCAAAAGCCTGGAAAATTACATCGAGAAAGGCCTCTTCCTCTCCCAACTCCCTACAGGCTCCGACCTTTGGGACTACCTAAACCAAAAACACAAGTAAAATTGACAGCTCCAGCTGTGGTTTCTTCTCGGGGTTCCATGGCTAAAAAAGTCTACAAAAGCCCGAGTTTCCTAGTTGGACTGGCAAGAGAAATTAGTAGGCTTGGTCCAGCTGAAGATGTATCTAAAGTTCTTGGAAAGTGGGTGCAGTTCCTGAGGAAAGGGTCCCTGTCATTGACAATAAGGGAATTAGGTCATATGGGATTCCCTGAGAGAGCTCTGCAAACATTCTTATGGGCACAAAATCAACCCCATCTCTTCCCGGATGATTGGATTCTGGCCTCAACTGTTGAGGTCTTGGCCAGGAACCATGAGTTAAGAATTCCATTCAACATTGACCAGTATACTGGTCTGGCAAGTCGTGCTGTATTGGAGGCAATGATCAAGGGTTTTATAAAAGGAGGGAACCTTAGACTTGCGTGGAAGGTTCTAGTAGTTGCCAGAAGGGATAAAAGAATGTTGGATTCTAGCATTTATGCCAAGTTAATATTAGAACTTGGAAAGAACCCTGACAGATACAGGCATGTGTTGCCCTTGTTAGATGAACTTGCAGAACGAGATGAATTGAATTTAAGCCAGCAAGATTGTACTGCTATAATGAAAGTATGTGTTAAGATGGGGAAATTTGAAGTAGTTGAGAGCCTGTTTAGTTGGTTCAAGCAGTCTAGCTATCAACCAAGTGTAGTTATGTTCACTTCTGTTATTCACAGCCGTTACACAGAGAAGAAATACAGAGAGGCATTGGCTGTAGTTTGGGAGATGGAGTCTTCTAATTGCCTTTTTGACCTTCCTGCTTATCGTGTGGTAATAAAACTGTTTGTTGCTCTGAATGATCTATCTAGGGCCATGAGATATTTTTCAAAACTTAAAGAGGCTGGATTTTCTCCCACTTTTGGCTTATACAAGGACATGCTTCAAATTTACATGGCCTCTGGGAGGACTGCAAAGTGCAAAGAGCTCTGCAAGGAGGCTGAAATAGCAGGATTCAAGCTAGATAAATATCAAGTGTCACAGACAAATGAAAATTTATAGATTTGAAGAATCCTGCAAGCATTGCAATTGTTTTATAAATATTAAATACCTCTGTCTAATATAATCGTTGAGCCTTCTTCTGTACATTTACAAATATAATGAATTCTTTGTGCATTTAGATTAATAATATGGAATGTTTAATATAATATAGGAGAATTTGACAACTATAAGCTGCTTTTCACCTGTCATTTTATGAATCCTTCAAGTAAACAACTTGTTCAAATTAATTGCCGGACACTGTGCCTATGGCAGCAGCAAACCAACTATTATGCCAAGCTTGAGAACCAAAACAGAACCTACATGACCAACTCCTTGTTTGGCTAAACTGTCTATACCTTATGAGCACAGGACATTTTTATCTAACCAATACGGTTTAGAATTTAAAATTGGTCATTATTATGTCCAAGGGATCAATTATTGTTTATAAGTTATTATTGCAGACATTCTTTGAAGTGAATATCATCTCTCTCTAACACCCCAAATTTGTTGTGTTTTTCCACGTATTTTCTTTTAAGTCGACGCCTACTCCGACTATGATTATAGTTTCAACATTAATGAAGAGTGTAAAACTTACAAGATTAATGTTTATGTTTGACTATTTATTTGCTGTCTGATCCAATATTTTTGGGATCATTTCTGTTTATGTTAAAAAACGATATAGAATGTATGAATTTTTATTTGTTGTCCTGATCCTGTCAATTCAGTTTTACATGAAGTTGGAAGAAAAATTGCATGTTAAGGAAGCGGAGATTAATCAAATGCAAACAATATCACAGGTTAGTCGACGAATAATAGCTTCTGATGGCAAGAATATATGAATAGACGAGTTGACATTTTTACATCAATGGAATTCGGAACCAACTCACATACTTTTCTAATGAATTTTGTTTCTGCTTCTATATGTCTATGGTGCGGGAGAAGCAAAAAGACACAGTGATATGGTTGAATAGGAGAGATCTGATGGTTGTATCTAAAACAGTTAAGTTGTAGTTTGATTATGTCATGTGCCACTTAATCTCAGAGAAATTGTTACATGAAGTTTTATTCCTGTGTTATGAGTGGAATATGTTGGATTCTAATTGAAGGTGGTAATATAATTGTTACCAATGAATTTGCTAATTTAAGTTTTTTTAAACTGACTATTATTTTTGTTATTTCAATTGGTATCATTAATTCACTCTTTTCCTAAATTTTATCAAATATTTTCTCCAACATTGCCGAATACTAAAAAGTGAAATAATATTGTATGACATGACATTTGTCTGAGAAATCTGGTTTCCAAGTACTGGATGAGAAGAGTGGCAAACAGTATAGAATGAGGAAACAAATGTAGAAGAATTTTGTTATATTTTTTAGCTAGTATTTGTACTGTAACTGGATCCAGTTATTTGCATTTCGTGAAGCTTGAAGAATTTTTTTGATGAACTATAACAAAAAAATTATATTAATAAAAAAATTTAATAAAAAATATTATTAATAATGACAATTTTGAACTATTAACACTTATTTAATATTTAAATAACCTTGACATTTAACGATAATTGAAATATGATTTAAATGACAAAATTAAATTTAATAAATTTAAATTGTTTTATCCAAAGAATATTTAAAAAAATGAAAGAATTTAAAATTACATTAATTTAAGTTTAATGTATTTAAATGTTTCAAAAATTATGAAATTTATCAAAAGTTAAAAGTTAATTCATTCTTTGTTCGAATGCTTGCCACTAGGAGGTAATACACTTTATTTAACATAATTTTGTTCAGAAAAGAAACAAAATAATAATGGTGTCCTTATCGTTATACGTCCATTTTAACAAACAAAATAAATCAATAGGAAAATGCAGAACACGAATTGTTACAGAAACTGAAAAAAAAATAAAAAAGAATTAACAGCAAATTAGAGTAAGCAGAACATCATAAACCAATTTAACAAACTAAGCAAAGACTAGAACACAAGATCTGATACAAAGCAGAATAACATTGGTGCCAATTGCAATTGGATATTTAGTTACAACTAAGAAAATAATCACTTTCCGGGGGCTGAATACCTTTCAAGACCCATAACTCTGCATCCACCAATGAATTTTAGTTAACTTTTGGCCCTGATTAGAAGCCAAAAAGTTTTACAAAAAGAGCAAAAATACAAGGGCCCTTCAACAAAAAACAAGCAAGTCCTTTCTGCTAAACGAAACTGGTCCTGCTTTCTTAATGTATCTATGTCCTGCATCTATAAAAATCCAGCATCTCTTCTTCCACAGGATGGGTCTTGCCAGCTATGACAAGGCAATGTAAAGGTGCTCCAAAATCAATTAACTGCAACTGCTTCATTGTTCCAGCTACTATCATCTGATCTTCACTACCAACCCGTGCAAGCCCAACACACTCCGTATCCTCAGTATAAGCTACAAGGCAAGGAGGGCAGGGTTCATATATTTCTTATGAGAAATAATAGGAGGTCCAAATATATATAACAACTAGTCAAAAATCTTTGAAAACAAAGCAATTTAACATGTCAAAAATCTAGAACTGATGATTATAATATACAGTTGACAGACAAGTAAGGATACAGTCACTGATTAGATAAAGCCAAGGGAATAGATAAATCCATAATATAGACATAAATATATTGACGATTCTTTCTCCAGATTAGAACTGGTTATACTATTTCATCTTCACAAATAAGCAACCCGGAGCAGATTACAAAAACATGGAAACTTATGAATCTCTGTGGGAAAGAGAATGAATTCAAACATTCAACCAATAAGGTACAATCCAGACCAAATTTCAAAGGTCTAAATCTTTGAAATTAATGCAATCAAGAAGCAAATAATTTACAGTTGAAATTTATCAAACTATGATGTAAATGCTAAGGAACTCACCAGATTCTTCACGATCTTGCACAATCTCCAAAAGCTGCTCAATGGCTGTGTTTATCGTCATATATCTGGGTGGTTCATAGGTTTTTTTTCCTCTGAAACGACCATAATAAAAAGGATACATAAAACATACAAAGAAAAGCATCAAACTAAACAATTCAATGAATGTCATGATACCACCAGAACATTTCAATGACTGACAGAACTTCGGAAACACCTACATGAGGCAACAGGAGAAAGAAAAAATTACTATTTTGAAAACCAACCTGCACAAAGACTCTAGTGTGGGCTCCTTCACGCGAATATCTGTAACCATACCAAATTGGAAATTACATTAGCTCTCTCAACAAACAAGAAGGAAGAACCTTTAGTACACTAGTCAAAGAAGAAAGTTTTCATTCAGATGTTACAATCTTTTGAACATATTATTGAATAGCATAACAAACGTTTATGCTAACTATCTTTTAGATATTTACACAACACTCTAGGCAAGGAAGGAAGAAGCACTCACAACATAGTCACACTGTTTCATATAGTACCTGCTGCATCAGACTAAATGCATGACAACCTGATCTAAGTACAAGAATAGACATAAGTTTCATTATATGTACAGGACAATTTCTAACAAAAACACTATTTTTTATTAGATTTCTCCGTATAAGCTTATACAAGAAAATAAAAATAAAACAAAGTAAGTTTCTACATAAACTAAAATTAGCTCATATACAAATCAAAAACTAACTTATGAGGAAGATAGCAGGAGCAAATTTTAAAACTTAATTTATTTTTTCTTCTCTCATAAATGTTTGTAAAGAAGATTATCCAAGCAAGTTCTAAAACACAGATAAAAGATGGTAACCTAACAAGCAAAGGGTGTGCAGTCCCATGAGTCTGTTTCTCTGAATCTTTTCATAGAAGCTATCAGGTCTCCATGTCTCAGTAAAGAAAGGTATAGAAACAGTCTCCCCATATCGGTAAAGCTGCAGACCACAAATTCCAATAGCATTCATCACAGATGCATTGTGCACTATTTTGACATCAATTCCCATCTTCTTGGCTCGAACAACAAGATCAGTGTGAGTGGTAGCCCTGAGAAAAAAAACACAAAATTAAGCAACCATGAATGGTATGATGCAAGAAAATGCTGTACAAAGAAGAAAGCAGTAACATACCCAAAGGGGTCCCCAACAACGAGAAAAGCAACCTGGTCATGGTGAGCTTGGGCAAGAATTTCATGGGCCTTTTCTTCTACCATTTCTCTGTCGGCAAGAATAATGGGTTTACCGTATAGTTTTTCCTAAGGAGATGAAAAGAGTGAAAATTGAAGAAGAGGGAAAGAGTAATAGGAAAGGAAAGGAATGGGAGATAAAAGATGGTACCAAGTTGGAGATGCCATTGTTGGAGAGACCAAAGGAGAGGAGGGAAGTGTAAGCTTCCATGTAAACCTTGTGACACTTTTTCACAGCTTCCAAACCCTTGAGAGTGATATCTTGCTCATCACCCAATCCTAAACCTATTATGTATAACATTTTTGCTCTCCAAGCTTTGATCTTTTCTTCTTCTGAAATAAGAAAATACAGAGTTTACAGCGAGGGATGAGTCTGCGAGGAAGAAGAGTGCGGTCGGTGGCAGGGGCAACCACTCCTAGGTTTTCTCAACTCCAAGGGAAGAGTGAAACTGCACTCTTTTTAATCCGTACACCTTCTATTAACAAAAAAAAAAATCTTAAAAATAGCTAATTCAAATATGGATACGTTTGAAATTGATGAATATAATTAAATTATTTCAAAAAAATAATTATATGTGCAATATGTATAATTTATTATTGAGTTTCACTGAAAAGAGAAAAAAAATTTTGTTTTATAAAATTAATTTAAATAGATAAGTTTAATTAAAATATGTAAATTATAGATGTTATGTACATGGGCTTGATCGTTCTCTAATTTTACTATTGTTACTTGATAACTCATAAGTTAATTTTTATTATGGTGACCGTGTTTTTGCTTATTATAACACTGTGTATGCATTATATTATTCTTGCAATGTCTTGCTTCATAAAGTGAAATACACTTGATCTTTGAACTTCATGTAAGTTCCTTAGTTTGCCAGTTCATTTATCGGATGCTTTCTCTTTTGCATTTGATTATGAACCTACTAGAAAAGGCAGAAAAATGTTTAGAATTAAGATAGAGGACATTCTACTCTTAAAAGGACTATAATTTTATTACGTAGGAAACCCATTTTGTATCAAATATTTGCAATCTAACAAGAGATTCAAGAAATTGATATATTTTAGTGATATTTCTTTTTTATTGTTGTGATTAAGATTATCAAACTCAAAAATTTGTACTTAATTCTTAAACTAAACTAGTAAAGAATTTATTTCATCTGAAAAAAATAATTTATACAAATAAAATACTAATTCAATAATATAATTAAGAAAAATAAAAAAATGAGTTCACAATACTAAAATAAAGCACCAATAATGAAAATTGCATATAGCAAAACGGCCGAAATCCATAATTCAGTAAATTTAATTCTACTTATTAGTTTGCAATTAAAACTTCATTACATCATGCCCTGTCACATAACTTGATTTCAAGGGTACTTTTGGAATTTAAAAATAAAATTGTAAGTGCAGAAAGCAACTACCATTCTTACATTTACCTAACAAAAGCCCGTAAGACAGAATTCGGCCCAATAGGCCCAAAATCCTAATCCCTCAGCCTCCGAATCTATAGAGGGTCTTTTGGGTGCGTAAACCCTAAACGACATCCACGGCCGTCACAGTCTTTCTCCTAGCGTGCTCCGTGTACGTCACCGCATCACGATTGCAGAGTTCCAAGCTTGTTAGAACATTGCGTTTTGGTTTTCGCACTAGCAATTTTAATTGTGTGTCCAGATTTTGTCGTGGTCGTTCGGATTCAAATATCTGCTATATTTTTTCTGCAATGTCTTGCTTTTTAAACTGAAATACAATTGCAAAGTTAATGCATATGATGGTTTTACACTTGATCTCTGAACTTCAGGTAAGTTCATGTGTTGACAAGTTCATTCGCTGATGCGTTCTCTTTGCAATTGACTGTGAAGCTGCTAGTAAGGCAGAAAAATGTTTATAATGAGGATTTAGGACATTTTAATTTTGAAATATGTTATCTTATGAATCGGTGACGACTTTACAGTTTGCTGCCACTACATGACGGCGGCGATGCGGGTGCTAACGTTGATCGGAAATGGCGGAAAAGGCGGAAAAGGCGGAGATGCAGCAGCGTATTTTTTTTTTTTTAATTTTTCTTGATTCCTAATATGAGATATAATATTGTGAGATAACTTGTTAAAGCTCTTATTATCTGAGATTTAATTTTAGGATTACAAAATTAAGGGTTAAGTGTAGAATTCCTCTGAATCTAAATTTGAGTTTTCGAAATGAGAAATTAAAAACATAGATTAAATAAAAATTAAAAAAAAATATTCTGCGTGTTCTATATTTTCTTTAGTCTTATATTTGTTTTTAATTGAGTTCAATATTCGATGTTCAAATTATTCCTTTTAAGTAATCTTGATTCATTTTTTACAACTTTATTTTTGTAATTGTTTAGCTTTTATATTTTTTTAATAATTTTAATACATTGTTCAAGTAACTTTTATATTTTAAAGTAATTTTATCGTTTCTCACATTCTTAATTTTATTATTTTTTATTGCCTTTAATTTAATCTATTTCTTGATTTTATAAGTTCGACTTCAAAATTCTTTGAATTTTGTTTAGATTTTTTTTATTGATTTTCTTGACTTCAGTTAAAATTATTATCTATTGTTGGATTGATTGGAAATCCTTAAGAATTATTCTTTAGTAAGAATGTATAGTATTTCAGGAGTGAATTTAAATATAAATATTTAATGAGTGATGAGGTTTATATTTTTTTTCCTTAATAGCACCATTTTGTTTGTATATATATTTTCTTCTTATTTTTTTAACCAAGGATGAATGATATGTGGAGAACATAAAATCAAATTCTCACATTTGAAGATAAAATTTATTATGGATCATTCTTTCTGTGTAAAAGAAAAATTGAAAAACTTCATCAATTAATTATTAACTGTGTTGATTTTCATATTCTTAAACTATATTTTTTCACATTTGTAGGATATGCTTAAAGTTGATGTAAACAAAAGCAACATCTAGTTACAAGAAGTAGAAAGTCAAAGATCATGACACGAATTAAAGGCTTGCATAAGAAGAGAATTTATTCTTACAAGAGAAATAAAAAAACTTAAAAAAGAAATGAAAAAGCATATTAAAAAGAAAAATAAAATAAAATAATAATAATTTGCAAGAAGAGAAAATGAGTTTAGTGAAAAAGGTAAAAAAAAAACAACTTACGAGAAAGAAAAAGATATTGGAAAAGCAAAGAAGAATTGAAGAAAGCATAAATAAAAAAGAGTAAATAAAAAAGAGGAGTAAGAAAACTAAGAAATAGAAAAAATAAATAAATGTTCGACAAAGTAAGAGAAATAGAATAATTACTCGTAACACCCTCTACTAATATGATTATAAAAGATTCCTTAAAGGAAAATTAAGAAACTATGAACTCTTTTTATTCAAATCATGAATCTAAATTTTCTTTAAAACTTACTAGCATAAATCCCTTTATTTTGTTACTTGGAGAAAAACTTTATATCAAAAGAGCAGTGACAAAAATAATTGGAAGAAGAAAATAGGATAAAAGAAGAAACAAGCTTGGAAATAAATAAATATGTTTTCACTAAGATGTGCTTTACTTTCCATTTACTTTTCATTTGTTAAAAATTATATAAATATTAAGAGACATTTCTCTTTTATTGTTGTTACTTTTTAGGATATTTCTCCTCTTGAATTGTTATGAATAAACCATTTATGTTAAATTTATTTTATGTATTTTATAGGTTAGTCAAATAATAAGAAATGTGTCTCTCCAAATTCAAATATAAATTTAAAACGACTTTCTTTTTAGATTATTTTAGCTTTATGTGCTTTTAGTACTTATATTTGTATGTTTGTTTATAGGTAATAAAATGTTAATTTAAGGTTGAATTTTCCTATAAAAAGAGTGCGTCATGTCATCATTAACAAGATACCATAAAGGACCACGAAAGAGGTTTCATAAAGGATAAAAATTTTGTATTTTTTTTTTTTTTTGTATTGATCCATTATTGGATTTTGTAATTTTGTTGTATTGGGTTTTGTAATTGTTTTCCTATAATGAGATAGACTTTCTAAGCATTAATTTTTAAGAGACTTGTTGGATGAATTTTATTAGTGATTGGACCAATGATATAAAGTTCATAATTGTGTATTTGGAATTTGAATCATTTTCTTAGTTAAAATTCTCTTTTAAGTCTTTTGTTAAAAATTTTTATTTTTATTTTTTATTTTTTATTTTCATTTCAAAAGTGGCAGAATCTTCTTCAACTGATCAATCTATCTTTGATTAAGGTGTAGATAAAGGGTAGATTGGATTTTCTTTATTTTTAATCTCTTTCACATTTTCTGTTTTGTCAATCTTGCACGTGGTTAGTAAATCATGAACTTTTCTCCAAAAGAATCTTGTTGAATATCTTTAACGGAACTCAAAACCTCCTTATCTAGCCGACTTGAAGTTAGGTGTCTATGCATGTAGAGAACTTTGAACATAAAGGTTCTCCGCATCATCTAGGACAGTCTTTTTTTGTAGCTAGAGTTGAACATGGATATTATGTAGAACACATTCTATACTAATAGGAAACCTAATTTACAATTGTTTCTTAGCTTCTTTGCTTTTGTGCCTCAAGCCTATGATTGTATACCATTAGGTTTCATCAAACAATTAGACATGGGTGGATTGTATGAGATTGATAAACTAATTCTTTGCCTTTCAAACTTGAAACTAAAAGATTGTTATCATTAGGTCTTATTGCCTTCAAGTATAGTCTAATTTAATGAATTAGGGATCAACAAATGTATAATTCCTATATATATCCTAATAAACCTCCTTACATATGAGGTTTAGGATTAATCTAAATCAGTAATTAAACAACTTATAAATTTTGATTTGGCAACTATATACTCATAACCCTCATAAAATCTACGAGACCATCTATGTAATTTTGATATCTAGAAATGTGCAAAAGATGATCAACCAAAAATGAGTTGTATTTAGTGAAATTCTACTCATGAAACTAACTTTATGTTAAGCAATATTTTATTCTATAAAACTCATTATTCTTAGAGAAAATTAGACATTAGCATTTTAGAAATAAGTCCTAAGGGGTCATCATGAAAACTACATCGTATTAAATGTTGTAGGTCAAGGCAAAAAATTCTCAAGAAGTTGTTTTAGCTTCAGCTATTATGTTTTAGTCTTTACTAGAATGGTTACATATTCAACTGCATTATCTAGGTTCCTATGACACAAATGTGTATTATAAAAAGACACTTTTTTTTTTATATATTTCAAATATTAAATGAATTTTAATTTTTATATACCAAAGCTACCTTGTTAATTAGAATGCTACAATGAACATCCGAATACGCCAATAATTTGTGTTCTTAGGAGACCTTGGAGGCTAGTAATAATTCTCTTTAGATATCAATTCCAATAGCTCCTTTGTCTGTTTTCGGTCTCTAGTCTCCTATGGCTGTGCGAATAGGGGGAGATACCTGTAAAAAACACTCTAATGAAGTCAGTTCTTATATATGAGAGGCTTTATGTATATTGGATTAAATAATATGTATCTTTTTCTCCTCTTGTCCTTTGTTATTTATAGTAGTATATATGTAATCATGACCTTCTAACTTTTTTGTCAAAGAGAAAAGATATAAGGTCTATTCAACATTAAATATTTATGCAATGATTCTATGGACTTGATTTATGACGGTCAACTTGTCTAGGTCGAACACCGTCTTGGCTGAATAGTACAATTTACAATAAAAATCATAAAAAAATAATATAAGAAAAATATAAAATGACAAGAATACAATTACATATGAAAAAAATATAGCTACTAGCTATCTCAACTTTAAACTTTAGACTTAAAATTTATATATTTATTGCATATATATATATATATATATATATATATATATATATATATATATATATAAATAATTATTTTATGTTTAACCTAATTTAACACCATCACAAAATCAAATATGGGGATATAATGACATCATAAAAGATACATTTTTTAATTATTAAATTCACGAATGTTTGAAAACAAAAAATTGTTCTACCATATATCACCATAACGGGAAGGATTTTCGCATCAAAGCTCCTCCACTTGTTCTTTTCTTTCTTTCCTAAAGTTTCTCGCCTCCTTTCTTTATGGATCCCTCTTTTCTTTTATTTTTTATAGAAACAATAAATACACTAACAAAGCTAAATTAACTATACACAGAGACAATCTTTTAAACTATTCATAAAATCTCAGCCTCAATCCATATGTCATCGTATACATACCCAACCATTATTGAATTCCAAGATGTCCAATTCTAAGTGCTCATTTTCTACCTCCATTACGCAATACCAAAAGGAAACAGTGAAAAAAAGATGGTGGTAACAAAGGGGTGATAATGGTTGCGATGAGGGTTAACAATTTGTACACTTTATAATAATATGCTTTTTAGTGAGTAGGTAGGTATCTTAAAATTAAAATTTTGATTGGACATGTAATGAGAAGATTTGGTAAGACTTTTAAGATTATATGAGCAACTTAAGAGACTCTTTATATAGTATAATGAGTTTAACTTTGCCAATAAAGTGGAGTGGTTGCATAGTAGAAAATCCTCAGTAGCACAAGATACACTTTTCTTTTTCAATTTTTTATTGGTATAACACCCACAAAAAAAATTATGGCAATTTTACAACAATGTTAAGTATCTGAAATTAACAGAATTACTTGAAAATTAATAACAAAGATTAAACATAAAAAATTGTTTGCCTCGAAACTAAAATATAAAATACAACAACTAAACCGCAAAAGTAAGGACGGACAAAAACATGTTTCGACAATTATAAAGATCAAATTAGTAATTAAATAATTGAATACGCCATGATAGGATAACAACAGTGCAAACAAGTAGACTCCACCAGATAACGTTTAGAAAAATTAAAAGCTAATGACAAGCAGTAAAGGAAAAAAAAACTAATACATTTAAGCTTTTTATAAGTAAAGACTAAAATAAAAATGTGCATGTTTATAGAGACAAATAGTTAATTAAATTAAAATTTTTAACAAAGTTGTAATGAAATTTCTTGCAACGAAAGCATAAAGGGAAAATGCAGCACACTTCATGACTTTTTCTTCTTTTTATTAAAGGAGAACCATGTATAAAATTATCTCTGATTTTCTTCACTTGCTATCTTATGCTTAATTTTATTATTCAATATTTTTTTTATCACAATAACTGTTAAATTTAGTTTTTCTTCTCACCTAAAGTATATAAAAAGAAGCAACTTTTTTATATAAAATTAAGAACAAACTACAAAAGTTGAAAGCAGAAGAAAATAGAAGGAAGAGAAAGAAGAAAATAAGAGCACTACAAACTGCTACACAAAGCAGGTGACATAAATGTATAGCGGTGACTCTATCCTAATAATTATACCACTCAATTCAATTCAGACAAAAATGCTAAAAATTTATTTCCTCCTTAAAAAACAGTTTAATTAATAAATTGATAAACGAATTAATTCACATCACCAAGCAAAATCTCCGATTTCTTATCCTTTTGTTTTCCTCTGTTTCCTCTGTTTTCTCCCTTCCCCTGAAGAACTACATAATGCACATGAAAACTCACCCGCAAACAACACATATAGTAATATTTTCTTAAACGCAAAGAAAAAACGTGGATCACTTACCATTATATTTCTCAAAATAATAGAAAAAAAACATTAAATTAACAATTTAGAGTACATTAAGGTTTCGACGAAGAAAGAGTTATACAAGGAGAAGAAGCAGCAACAATAAAGTAGCTGTGAAAATCATCTCTTTCCGTTTGTTCAAACTGGTGGGTGCTGAATTGTCTTCTGGCTTGTGGGGTGGCTTCCTGAAGTAGAATGGAAAGTAGGGAAGAATAGGGTCAGGGGGTGGTGGGGTGGCGAAAACACCACCTCCGCCGCCGCTGGTATCGCCTCCGTCGCCGTAAGGCGGTGTTGGGTAATAAGGGTAGGACCCGGAAGGTGGCGGATACGGTAACCCGGGTTGGGGTGGTGCCGGTGGAACAGTGGAACCGCCGCCAGATGAAGGGGTTGTGGGAGTGATTCCGGTGGGTGGTGGGTAACATGGATACGGGCACGGTGGGTTGTCGGTTTTTGTTGTTGTTGGAAAAGAAAGGAGTAATATTGAGAGCAAGATGAGAGGGTTTGGGTGAGTTAAGGACATGTTTGGATTGTGTGAAGGAAAAGGAAAAGGAAAAGGAAATGGGGTGAGGAAGGAAGAAGGAACCGAGTGGGTGTGAGGGAGTGAGAGAGAGTGAGTGAATGAAATTAAGGTGAGTTTCAAGAGATGTGTATGTGGTGGTCTTATTGGATGGCTACAGGTGTTTTGTCATATCTCAACAATGGAAACTATGCCAAAGATTGAAAGTGAAGTTATAGCCACTTGGAAGAGATTATTATGAGCAAGAAAATAAGTCAATTTGGTGTTTGAAATTTTGGTCATAGTAATTAATAACCCCCTTAACTTAAATGATCTTTGCTTTAGTGTTTCTTTTGTTAGGTTTAGCTTTTCATTCTTCTTAGCATCATGATTGAAAACTAAATTTTACTAATAAAGATTTTAGTTTATTTATTGAGTTCTGAATTATTGCAATAAATAGATAACAAAAACGGTTTAGTTGGATTTAATTGGGCATCAAAGTGGAGTTGGTGGTGTGTGGTGAGGCTGCTGGACAACAACTCCTTGATTTGAGGTTTTAGAAATTAAGATTAGTATAAAAAAAAAAACACTTAATTGTTTGTTCGCTAAGAATAATAATGATTGCACATGTTATGCCTACTACAGAGACGAAGGATTACATTGCAAAATGCATGAACTTAAAAAAAATACTACGATCAAACTCTGCTCTGCTGACTTCAACAGATAGAAACTTCCATGTTCCAATGTTGTATCAAGCATCTTCAAATTAAATGAAAATGACTTAATTTGACAGGTCACAGCTAGCTTCAACTAACATATCATTGAAAAAAAAAAGTAATATAAAGGGAATGAAAAATAGACTCTTGCTACATATGCCTTTGGCTTTGAAGAATTATGTTTCTTCGGAATTAGAAGTATAATAAATACACTTAGTACAACTTCTGATGCTCCTTTTTCCATCCTCAATATTTTGATATCGAAAATAATAGTATTATAGCAAATCATGCCTCGTATATGTGGTGATATGATATGACTGAGAGTGCAAAGTTGTTGAGTAATAATGCATAGACAGGGACATTATGGAGGAGTATGCATCTTTTCATTAATCAACAAAGCAACACAATTTTATTTTCGATGAATCCACAAAGCATCCTTAATCGTTAAGTTGAAATAACTTTGAATGATAACTATGGCTTACAAGTAGTGCATGCAGCCACTCCCTTTTCAAATTTTAAGTAGCGAAGGTCTTAAATTGGCTACACCAAACATCAGATGACAGTAACTGGTGATGGTGGTGTTTGCTTTTGGTTGTCATGTGTCTCTCTGAATGAAAATTATGCTTATCCTCAATGAAGTGGAAGTTCTTTTTCACCCTTTTTCAGATAATTTCTTGTAACATGTTGTTATACAAAAGGATATATCCTCTCTCACAATTCTTATAGCATGTTGTTATACAAAAGGATAAAAGTATAAGATAAAATGTGTAGTGGTATAATGGAAGTACACAATAAAACATGGTGTTTTTAGTAAAAATAACATGTATATAGTAAAAGGTTTCAAACTTTAAAACTGTTATTAATTACATGTTTAGTCGAACTTCTTTACAAATGTTTTTAAAAAGGAAAAATTAAAATTAGTTTGGCCATAAGTTATTAAAATTAGCTTATTTGGAATTCTCTCATACAACTCTTTTAGACTTTTATTTTGGTTTGTTTATAAAATAATTTTAAATTGCAGAAAAGATTATTTTATTTTTTCTCTTATAATTCTTTATGAAAAAAAAAATCCAAAATAGATTTATTATAGCTTCTAATTTATCTATTGTTTTGAAGTTAAATTATTTTCATTGAAAGTGCTTGTCAAAAAAGAAAGACAAAAAGTTATCATTGAAGGACACAAATATTTCACTTGTAACTTCAACGTCTCATATTGTGTTCCGCCAATAAAAATAAACACACGGATTAAAAATTATTTTTTTTTTTTTTTTTTTTTTTTAATTTTTT
>Ga0209700_105826_pt1 | contig 20098 bp, 16 predicted proteins | sample SiratroredBW_FD_187528 | JGI IMG/M metagenome (GOLD analysis project Ga0209700, IMG submission 187528) | Root nodule microbial communities of legume samples collected from California, USA - Siratro red BW (SPAdes) (version 2) | ecosystem: Host-associated > Plants > Roots > Nodule | place: USA...
TTAACTGAACTGCTTCCGCTTTTACTATAATCAATTCTGTATAAAGAAATAAAATACTGATATATTTGTTTGGAGTATTGAATTGTATTATTACTAAACTGGGTTCTGAATTGACTCTTGATTCTGCTTACTGTTTCATGCAACTGTTCTGATTCAGTAAATTCAAATAAAGATCCAGTCTGTGAAACAGAATTGCATTTTACTGAAAAATATCAAATTGTTTCAAAAAGTTTTGAAATCCAATTCACCCCCCCTCTTGTATTTAAGCCAAAACAGTTTCCAACAATTTCTATCAAAAAAACAAAGAGTGATGGCAGCCCTTGCATCTGCCAGCTCAAAAGAGGAATTTGAAAGGACATTACAGATAGCAACCTCCATACACGGATTTAATGAAGACAGTTCAGAAGTAGAATCATCACAATCTAGTCAATACCCTCATTTGGACGATTTGTAAGCAAAGAATCTCATAAAGCATGAAAAGACATAACGTATGAAGAAACATAAAGTATGAAGAGACATAAAGCATGAAGAGATATAAAGCATGACAAGACATAAAGGCTATTTGTCATTACATGTATTATTGTAAGAAAAAATCAAAGATGTAATCATTAAGCTAGATATTTCTATATGTAGTTATTAAGATGTAAATAATGTGTGTTATCTTCTAGTCAAGTGGTTTTCTATATAAGGAAGCCTTCCATAGTGTTGAAGGTAGAGTTTTCAAAGTTTTAAAGTTTGAGTAGAAATTCTAAGAGAGTCTAACAAAGTGTGCTTGTAAGTGTGCTTTGTAATGTGTTTTCTTCAATAAAAGCTTTTGAATGATGTTTTCCAAGACTTGCATCCTCTTTGTAAGTTCTCATTACTTATGTTTTCATTATTGTTCATATACTTTTATCGATCCTGCATTACTGGTATCATGGTTGGACAATACAAATTTGCTAATTCATTTGCTGATCTTTCTTTAAATATATTGGGATCTCCTATAAGTTTTGTATTATAGAATAAATTAATATTGATACTGCATCTTCTTGATTTGTGTCAGTTTTGACGCTATTAATTATTGCTAATTTATCATGTTCTATGCATAAGTTATCCCACCAGCCTTTTAATTGACCAGTGAATCCTTGTATTATGGCTATAGTGACAGACTTGTTGCTACATCCTTTTGTTTTATGGGCAGTAGCTGCCATTGTCATTTGACATGTTAAATCTAATATAGCATGTTCACTTAGGCCATCTAAATTCCATTATGTTATTTCATTTCCTAAAAATGAGTTTTGAACTAATTCTCCCATTTCTTCGAATTGTACATCCGCAGGGGTAGGTCTATTATAATAATTTCTAAGTTTTGGATAAATTTTTATTTTATTTAATTCTAATGTATTAATGGAATTTTTATTTAACTCTTCTAGTTTTCTTTTTAATTCGTCTATTGTGATATCTGTATCACTTTTTAGTTTAAGAGCATCTAATTCTTTTTGTGGGACATTAAATAATTTATATATTGGTTTTACAGGTATTGAGCTACTAGGAACTTCTCTATGATATGATGAGAACGTGGAGTTTTCCATTCTAGTTAATTGTTTTGTCATAATAGTTAAAATTGTATTAGAATAATTAATCTATGAATGTAATTTTGTAATATCTTGTGTTTCTACTAGTCGGTCTTCTATCCTAATATCTTTATATAGACTAACTTCTATTTCTAAGTTTGTTGAAGGTTGTAATTTTATTGCTTGTAATGGAGGATATTCAGATTCTATAATTTCATTATTCATAGTCTTCCTTGTACTAGTTACCTTTTCTAATGGATATATTTCTTTATTACTAAATGGATATTCTAAATTATGTTTTTGACTATAATTTTTGAACCAATCAAAGAAATATAATTTATCTCATTCTCAATCATTTAATTATAAAATTTTGTTCAAAAGTCTTTTGTTTCTTTTTTAGAATATGTTTTAAAATACCAATCTCTTTTATCTTTATTATATTTTGCTCCAAAATCTTCTCTTATCCAATTTTTATCTATCTCAAAAGGTTATTCTCTATTTAATGTGCTTAATATTTGTGATGTTGTAGGAGAGTATTGAGGAGATTTAGATTTTTTAGATTCTGTGTATAATGGTTTACTAACTATGGGAGTAATATTATCTAATCCTCTAAAGTCTAGATTTATAGTGGAAAATGCCTAGATGGTTGTCCTTTATAAATTATTTGTGGCTCTTTTATCTTTAAAGATGATGATATATTCATTCTTAATCTTATATATGTTCCGTCTTGAACTATTTCTCTTATTTGAGTATTATATACTTTTGGTTCTTCTATAATATCTTCTAATATCCATTCCTCTGGGATTTTTCTTTCTACCTCTTCATGACTTAATCTTTTTGGAGTTTGTACTGATGATTTTCTAAGATTTGCTTCTACTATATGGTTTCATCTTTGGGTGAAGATCTTAATGCTTTATAATTATAATCTATTTTGGTAACCTTATAATAAATTCTATAAATAATCTGAATAGGACCTGATAATTCATCTACTATGTCTTCTGGGGTTTGAACATATAATTTTATAGAGTTACTTGTTTTATCATTCCTTATGTTCACAGAGAAATTAATATAATAGTTAAAGAATGATGGACCATCATGAAGGTTACTTTCTAATATGGCTATTATGGAATCATTAAACTTTTTAAGTCTTCTATCTCTTAACATTATTAATATGAGATTGTTTATGCCTAATCTATAATTTGTTTTTGCTGCAACTTGTATTAATCCTAAATGAATAAAATTATATCCCTCTTTAATATGTTGATCTAACAAGGATTGTTCTAATATGTTAATGACTTTATTGTTTTTTGTTCCTGGATAACTATATTCTACTATATGTACTTGATCTTAATTAGAAAACCAAAATTTATGTTGTTTATAAACTTCACATTTTTTAACTATAGGTATTGACCAATTATACTATATGTACTTGATCTTGATTAGAAGACCAAAGTTTATGTTGTTTATAAACTTCACATTTTTTAACTATAGGTATTGACCAATTATGTAAAGAGTTTTCTATTTCTGCAATTTGTAATTCTTTTTCTTTATTATGTTCTGTGTTTGAAGAAAAAGAAGCTTCTTGTTGCGGAGTTCTAATCATTATTTGTTTATCTTTGTTTCTTAATCCTAAATCACTTAAAGTTCTAAGAAAATTTGGCATTCTTACTCTTTCTTTGGTTTCCATGCTATGGGCCCACCTCTGACCAACGGTCTTACTACCTCTCTCAGGCTTTAATGTCGGAACCAAGGCTAACCAACGTATAAACGCCTCTCAACTCTCAGCGCTACCCTAGAAACCTCTTAAAGAGATAAGAACAACAAAGGTTCTTATTACCCTAGGTGATGTAATCTTAAGACTCAAAGTTCAACAAATAATAATTATAACTTAAGCAACGCAGTCACTTAATCTTCTAAGCAACACAATGGCTTAGTTTATCTATTTGTTTTTCTAATTCTTTTATGACAGTGCTAATAAATGATGTTAAAAATGAGTATTTTCTTGGATTAGTAATTCTTTCTTTTGATAATTTATATCTCTCTAATCTCTTTTTAGATCCTCTAATCAGCCTTATGAGATTAATAATTGGATACGGGCTTCTGTGTTTTAAGGTTGTTGAATAATATCTATTAGTCTATAGGTGATAAAGAATAATGTTAGTTTTAGGCATGGGTTAGGCTATACAATGGTTTAGTTTTCTTAAAGTTCTCCTTAGTAATCTAATGACTAGTTTATAGTATTCTATTTTCTTGTAATGAACACTTCTATTTGTAGAGTCTTATATGTCCTAACTTGTATAAGAAACTTCATAAAAACTCTCCACTCAGGTGATGACATGTGGCAAGAGTAGCTTGTGGAACATGCTTAAAAAATACTCTTAACTTATGTGATCACATGTGGTAAGGAGGTAGCTTGTGGAGCAAGCTTCAGAATACTCTCCACTTAAATGATTGTCGCAACCTGGATCATGACGGGGACGACGAACAAAATAATTTAATTTTCAAAATAGTGGAGTCGCCACAATAGTTTATTAGGAAAAACTATGGAAAACTAAAAACAAGATAAGGCAAGTTTGTAAAAACGGATTTCGAGTTCGGGAGTCGGTTACGTGTGGGGAAGGTGTTAGCACCCCCACAACGCCCGTCCTAAGACGGTACCTTTAATTAAATAAGTAATCTGAGTGTGATTTTTTAAAATATTTATTTTCCCAAGAAAGAGATTAAGATAAAACAAACAAAATATTTTTTTTTGGTTTTAGGGAGCCCGACAAGGTTTGACTTTGCTCCTACGTATCTCCATCAGGGATGGAGAATCAGGGTTACATAGTTCTTTGTTGATAAGATTGTTGGTTGTCTTGATATTTTTTTTGAAATTTTTGAAAGCTTGTGTTTGAAAATAAGGCAAGTGAATGACACCAGTGCCAGGTTTAAAGCTTGGGCTTTGGATAGCAGTGCCAGGTTTAAAGCCTGGGCTTTGAGTGAGGTGCCAGGTTTAAGGCCTGGGCTTTGGGTAAGGTGCCAGGTTTAAAGCCTGGGCTTTGAGTAACGATGCCATGTTTAAAGTCTGGGCTTTGAGCAACAATGCCAGGTTTAAAGCCTGGGCTTTGAGTAATAGTGCTAGGTTTAAAGCCTGGGCTTTGAGAAATGGTGCCAGGTTTAAAGCCTGGGCTTTGAATAAGGTGTCAGGTTTAAAGCCTGGGCTTTGAATAAGGTACGAGGTGCAAATACTAATTGGGGTGGTGCAGGAAGTAGCTCCTTTAGTCAGAAACCACTTATGATCAAGGGCTTTTTAGGGATTGAGAAGAGTGTGGGTGTAAATCTGGATTAATGGGGGTGCAAGAAGTACTTCCACTAACCAGAAACCCACTTATGCCCAAGGGTATTTTGGGGACTGAGAAGAGTGTGGGTGCAAGTATGGATTAATGGGGGTGTAGGAAGCACTTCCACTAACTAGAAACCCACTTATGGCCAAGGGTATTTTGGGGATTGAGAAGAGTGTGGTGCAGTTCTGGATTAATTGGGGTGTAGGAAGTACTTCCACTAACTAGAAACCCACTTATGGCCAAGGGTATTTTGGAGATTGAGAAGAGTGTGGGTGCGGGGGTGCAGAAAGTACTTCCATTAACCAGAAACCCACTTATGGCCAAGGGCATTTTCGGGATTGAGAAGAGTGTGAGTGCAGATCTTAATTAATAGGAGTGCAGGAAGTAGATCCGCTAATCAGAAATCCAACCAGGGTTGAGGGCATTTTAGGGATCAAGAAGAATTGGAGTGTAAGCACAAATACGTGCGGTGCAGAAAGTAACCCCACTAACTAGAAACCCATCTAGGATTTGGAACGCACATGCAGCGCTGTGGAGGGCATGGTTGGCGAAGGTGGAGGCGGCGGCAGCAGGCGACGACGATGAACGCCGTCGACGGAGGTGGCGCGAAGGCGGCGGTCGTCGATGACGGCGGTGGCGTCAACAGAGGCATTTTTTGCACCGTTTTTGTGGTGTTTTCATGGTTGTTTCGGTGCTGTTTTGAAGGTAAAGTGGTGCAGTTTTTGGGTGCTGTTTTGAAGGCAAAGTGGTGTAGTTTTGATGAGAACATGGCGCTGTTTTTAAAGGCAAAATGTTGTTGTTTTGGAGATAAAACTGGTGCTATTTTTGGGGCAAAATGGTGTTGTTTTGGGTATTGTTTGGCTGCTGTTTTGGGTGCATCTTGTTGGCTATGGAGGTGCAGTTTTGGGTGTTGTTTGTTTGCTGTTTTGGGTGCATTTTGTTGGGATTAAAGGGACTACATGGTGGCTATTTTGGGGGTGTTTTTAGGTGGTTGTTGGTGGCGCACGGTGGCTGTTTTGGTGCTGTATGGTGGCTGTTTGGTGTGAGTTATTGGTGCAACGTGGAGGTGGGAGCAAGGTGCAGGTTGGGTGCAGAATGCTATGCATGTCGTAATTTTTTTTTTATGAAGTGGGTGCATAGTAAAACTTTGAAATGCATGATATAAAGTATGAGAGTAAAAGCAAATTTGTAAAAGAAAACATACCTGCTTCTTCTGTCTGCTCCTTTTTTCCTTCTCTCCTCGTCACTAATGATTCGTAAAATCCTTTTTTCTTTTTCCTTCTTTCCTTAATATATCTCTCATTTTTTTCTTTTCATTATTATTATTATTATTTTAAAATTAATGTGGTTCAGAGCAGTTATCACTCTTTGACCCATTCTTATTATTTATTTTTTTAAAAATATTCTTTAATATTAAAGATGAATCTACCCAGGAATGAAGGATTAAGCCATTTCAAAACGGTCATAGTTTATTATTCATTATTAATTTTATTTTTATGTAGTGGAGAAAGTGGGTTGTTATCTGAGCAGTTTCAAAATTATTATTTTATAAAAAAAAAACGTGGAGTTAAGGAGTGAGAACATGGCAGAGTACTTCAGTTGACTCATTCTTTTTTATTATCTTGAACGTGCAAATGAAGGAGACAGTTTGAAAACAGTTTTCTTTTCTTGTTATTTTTTATTTTTTTTCCTTATTTTTAGGTTCTGTTGTTTCCAAATTATTCTAAACTATTCTAAACAATTATACAATCAAAGGACTTCTCCTTAATGCTTCATGTTCTCTAGAGTGATCTCTTTAGAATTAGATTCAGCCTAAACAAATAGTTGGACGCCCAAGTTACACCAATCAGGGAGTTTCTCAACCTTTCTTGAACATGTTTGATTTAAGATTTTTGTTGTTTCATTGTAATTTTGTATAATTCTTGAACAATTGTATTGAGTGTGAGCTACAGGGTTTAGCCATGTATGTTGTTGAATTGATTGGGGCTACATGTGTGGTTTCAATAATTCAGGGGTGTTCTTAGTTCTTGCGGGGTGTGAGAACTGTGTGATTGATTGTAATTGTATAATTGAATGTTTTAGTGAAATTTTCTTTGCTAGTAGGGCAAAGAAGACTGGACGTAGCCCTTAAGGAAGGGTGAACCAGTATAAATTGCTTGTGTGTCTCTTTCTTGAACCTTCTCTATATTCTTGATCTGATCTGCATTAGTTACTAAAACTGTACTCAGTCAATTTGATTCTTTTCTCATTTTGCATCACCTAAAGCATTATGTTTTTGTGGTTGTATAACAGGTTCTAATTGCATACTATTCTGTGACACATTCTGCAGAATTTGTGCTGTTTTAAATTCCATATCATAATTGTGACTGTGTAGTTGTATTATCTTGGTTAGCTCAAGAGTGGTTGTAGCATAATTATGGTTTATTATGTACCTAATCAAATATGTTTTTGAAATTCTTTTACACAGTTTACAGGTTTTTAATTCTATCTTCCTTATTTGTTGTGTTAGTTCTGCTCCTTGCTTGCATATAAATATTGATCAGGATCTATGAACTAAGTAGGTGTAATACTGCTGCTTTGTATTGTTTTTCTAAATTCACATAGCAAATCTTTTATTTGAACACAAACTGGTTTTGGTTTAAATTGCTTTGTTTACTGTTTGAATATAGCATTTTGTGCTAGATATTAAACTGCTCTAGTTGGATTTCTTGTTGTGTTTAGAAATCTTTCACTGCATAGCTTCAATAAGTTGTTTTGTGTTTTGCCATTGAGGTTTTCTTGGTGTGAATTTTTCACTTACCAGGGAGCACATCAATCAATTCCTTCTCTGCTGTTTTATGTACTGCATCTGTCCTATTAAATCTGGTTTAAGGTGTTATTTGCATTTGTTTGATACTATGTGTATTTGCATAAGTTCTAATTTGGTTTTTTAAAATTGACATCTTAAATTGATTTTTCATAACAGGTCTAGTATCATATAGTTTTTGCTGCATTGGTTCTTTATTTGGTTTTGTTAAAGCTTTTAAATTATCCACTACAGTTTGTGTTTTCTCAAATACATAAGTCCGCCTTGATTGATTTGAAATTTGCCTATCAAGTTTATGTAGTGTATCTTTGATTGAATACTAAATTGTATCTTGATTGCTCCTGTATAGATCTTGCGCGTGCATAGTATTGATTGTTATTCACTTTGCCATAAAAATAAACTGATGTATCCGTACTGAAATCGTTTTATTTTTCCTTTGTAACTCATATATTGATCATTGAGATTCATTAAAGGTTTTTTATTTGCAAAAAATGTTTTCAGTGATTTCAAAAGTAAAAATCTTATAAAGTTCAATTCACTCCTCCTCTTGAACTCGACCAAATACATTTTCATTTGTACTAATGTCTAGCTCAGTCCAGAAAAAGATTTCTATACAATTATATTCACACTAGATTTTTTCGTGGAAGAGGAGTTTGTGTCAATGTCCCTAAACAAAGGTTTCTCTTTAAATAACTCATTATAATATTTTTCTATGGAAGAGGAGTCATCATCTGGTTCAGCTCAAGACAAAGGTTCACTCAACTTCTCACAATATGGTTCTAAAGGAGAGAGTTTTATATCAATGTCTAGTTCAGCTCCAGACAAACATTTTTCTTTCCTTTCCTCCTCTTCTCTTTTCCTCTTTTCTTTCTCTTCTCTTTCAATCTTTTCTTCTTTTACTCTCTTTCTCTCCTCTCTTTCTTTTTTTTTTCCCTTTCTTTCTTCACTTTCTCTTCTTTATGTATAATAAGAGCTTGTAATTTTTCTTTCAACTTTTTTTTCTTCTTATAAATTCTTTCTCTCCTTCTAAAAATTTCCTTCCTTATTTGACAAGTTGTTTTGTTTTTTCTCTGTTTTTTTATTTTTACTCATAAAAATGCAGAACAAATTTTCTTCTCATGCACGTCTAGAACTCTTTCCAATTCATTATTTTAAAATTTCTCCCAATTGAGACATCATATTGCCTTTGTTTCCACCAAGACATGGCATATTCTTTAAAACTTAAAGTAGCAATGGATAATCTTCTAATTTCTTCTACTTAAAAACTATTGCCTTTAGAGATTTAGAGCTTCAAGATTACAAGATCTTTAGTTGTAAAAATTGTATAGAATAGTGTATAATTTATTTTGGGACAAATAAAATAGGATTTTGGGCCTTGTATTTTGGGTCAAGGTAATAGAGGATTTTAAATTTTGGATCCTGTATTTGGGCCAAAGAGTATAATAGGTTGTCTTGAATTTTTGCGCCTTGAATTTGGGCCAAATCCCACACATGCTACATATGCTTAGGTGGCACCTACACATGTTTCTCATGCTCCTTGCCACATGTCACCTTGCTAATAGAGAGGATCTTCTTCATTCATGGCTTGACATGTGTCATTCTCTAATTAGAGAGTTTTTAAGAAGCTTGTCATACAAGCTAGGGTTAGTCTTAATTTTTTTCCTATAAATAGGGGTGCTCTCTTCTTTATGGATATATTGAATTGCTGCCAAAATATTTTTGACACTTATACTCTTGTCAAGGTTCTTTCTAAATGGGTCTTACACAAGACCTTTTCTAGACTTCCTCCTAAGTGTTGGTCTAACCTCACTTTTGGAAAATTTACCTCCAAATCTCCATCTCATATAACCACAACAACAATTCTTCTACTACATCAACTTCAATACACGTTCAAGCATCAAATCCTCTAAGAAAAAGCACATTGAAGCATGCAATTGAAGCTAGAATTGCATCAGATGTTCCACTAGAAATATTCTTGTTATTGCTTAGACTCATATTCCCCAAAAAGTAGATCCAGCTCTAATAGCTCTGAATAAATTCAATACATACATTAAGATACGAAGGCTTCTTATTCCACAACAACAAAAACACTTTTTCACTCTGTCACATACCAGGGGATTTCACTTGATGGAATACGCCCCATCCACATTAGTCAAAAAATAAAGAGGACAAACAATTAAAGGGTGAGTCAAGAGCTTTCCAGAAGATTGGGTCTATCTGAGCTTGTTTGGGCTTCCAACCAATTGCTAAGGCCCCTGATGCAACCATGAAGAGATCACTTTGGAGAAAATGGAGCATCAAGGAGAAGTCCTTTAAATTCTATAAATTGTTTAGAATAATTTGGGTCTTGTATTTTTGGTCAAGTATAATAGATTTGGGCCTTATATGTTGAACCATGTAGTGTAAGATGTTGGGCTTTAAAGCCTATAAATAATGTCAGTTATCCAAGTTAGAGTATAGGAGAAACTCTTTCCTTGTGTCACTTGTCATCACCTTGTGAGAGCCTTGGAATGCAAGCTAGGTTTGAGAAAGTTTGTCATAAAAGTTAGGGTTAGAAGCTTGTCATAGAAGCTAGGGTTAGAAAGTTTGCTCTATAAGCTAGAGTGGGAATGCACTCTATAAATAGGTGTGCTTGGCTATGTAAAACTCAACATGAAATTAGTAATGAAATGATGTCAATTTTTGGCCATTCTATTTGTTCCTTAGTTCTTTCAGGGTTAGTTTCCTACTAGACTTAGCCTAAACTCTTTCCTAGTGAGTTGACCTAACCTCTTTGATGTGAACCCGGTTAGGAATAAACCCCATAACTCACAACAAAGAGTATTTGAAATGCCCCAAGATCCCTAAGTATTCAAATTTAGGAAGATCTACTCAGAACCCTTGTCTTGCGGAAAAGAAATGCAACAAAGACCCTAAAGTATGAAAAACGCCACAAGGAATGATCAGCCCTTGATAAGTTGCAAGTCCATTGAAGAACTTAAGAGAGAAACTCTCACTTCTAAAATTTCATAATCAAAATTCATATTTCAAATTCGAAGTTGTTGTTTACATGTGTTTTCTGACTTAAGTAAACTTTTGTTAGCTTCTAAAAGCTAACCTAACTCTTCATTAGCCTAGAAGCCTCCAAATTTAAAGTAGCAACAACTTTTTGGCACACTTATAGATGACTAATTAATTACATAAAATGGAAAAATGAAAAACACAATTTACTAAGCACGACTACTCTAAGCCCTATGGAAAATTAATCAAAATACAAATCAAAACAAAAATTTGAAATTCGTCCAAAATAATGGGTGACTCTTCATAATTCAACCCTAGCCCAAAATGTTAGCACCAAGGCTAAGCATGTGATTTGATGAAGTCAATATTGTGAGCACCAAGGCTTAGCATGTGAAGCTGATGAAGACTGCCTCATGAGGAATCTGTTGGAACCAACCTGGACCAGAATTGTTCAAGTGAAGACTTGTGCCAACATGAAGATAGTTGGGTGATTAGGTCTTGGTCCTTAGTTGGATTTGTGTGTTGGTGATTGGCTTAGTCTTTAATCATGAGTGGCATGATTCATCACTTCTGAGGTGCTAAAAAGATTCACAAAGATTTTTATTAAAATTGTTTTTAATAAAAATAACCCAAAATGTTTTTGCTGGAAAAATGTTTTCCAATCGATTGAATTTCTAAAACAATCGATTGAATGTGACAGTTATTTCTGTTACAACTGAAATACAGTTATGGCTGTTACAATTGAAAACTTTGACTGGGTCAAACTAACGGTCAAATTCAATCGATTGAATGGTTTGTCCAATTAATTGAATTTTGACAGCTAAGCAGTTTTTAAAACTGAATTTTGGGTATTTAAAGGAATGAGAATCATCACTTTCAGAATTATCAAAACAAATACTTTCGAAAAGCATTCCTTGAGTTTTACTGAGAGAGATATTGCCCCTTTTGTGTGATCATCATTCTTGCAAAGCTTTTCAAATCAAGAAACCTCCAAGAACGTGAATCTTTGAAGCATTCTTGAAGTGAGGTTCTTGCTACTTTGGTCCTGAACCAAAGCTAAGTCTTCTACACCTGATCTTTATTCTGTGTAATCTGTTTTGTGTAGAAGCATTTTGTAATCCTTTCTGATCCTGTTGATTTGCAATCTGTTTGCTGTTTTCAATTACTGGGTTTGTAATTGAGTTGGTGCAGTGGGTTCTGCATTGGTCTCGCATCTGCTGAAGGGTTTAGTAGAGGGTGAGTGCTGTTGGGAGCAATGTTGCTTGCGGACTGCAAGTGTTGTGGTGCAGTGGGTTCCTGCACTGGTTACACACAAGCTGAGGGGTTCAGTGAGGTGTGGGTTTACTACTGGGAGCAGTTTGTAACTTGTTGGGAGCAAGGGTTGTAAACTGATCTTGTGATCTGTTTTAGTGGAAATCTTTGCTAGTTTGCAAAGGACTGGAAGTAGCCCTTGAGGAAGGGTGAACTAGTATAAAAATTCCGTGTTCTTGTTCTTCTCCCTACTCTTCTTGATTGCCTTTATTCACTGCTGCCATCTTTAAAATTAACTGGATTAAAATCTGTTCATACTGTTATTCATACTCTGAACATCTGTTTGCATAATCAACTGTGATTCTGGATTGTGTTTAATCTACTGGATTATGTTTAAACATCTTAAATCTGGGTTAAAACATTTTCACACTGCAAACTGTTTTCTGGGTTTAACTGAATTCTGGGTTTAACTCTGATATATTCCGCTATGCACAATCGATTGTTTACCTGACAGTTCAGAATTACATAGTCAATCGATTGAATAAAGAATTTTCATTCTCTACTTCAAAGAATAAATCAGATTTGCGAGAAGTTTTGAAAGTTCAATTCACCCCCCTCTTGAACTCGGTCTAAACCTTATTTTACACAAAATAGCCCACTTAAACTTAAATTAAATCTGGTGATGCATTATCTATGGGCCATTCACTTCAATTGACTTGTTTTTGGCCCAAATCTCCTTCATTTAATTCCTTCATTTGCCCATATCAAATTCAAAACATGACTAGGCTTAAATTCAATCTTAAACTTTGTTTGTGTAGTCAAAATGTCTTGAATCAGCCCAATCAATGCCACTTTCAGTTTTTGGGCCCTTGACCTGGTGATTGGTCCACTTGGATTTTGTAAAGCATCCTTTGGATTGTTTATTTGAGCAGGTGTTTGAGGTTGGTTAATCTTCAACTCTTGGTTCTTATCATCCCCTCTCTCCTTAAAAGGATTCGACCTCGAATCTTCACCTGCCACATAAGGAGATAAATTAGCAACATTAAAAGTATCACTAACACTATACTTACCTAGGAGGTCAATTTTGTAGGCATTGTCATTTATTCTTTGAATCACTTGAAATGGTCCATCTCTCCTAGGAGCCAATTTGGATTTTCTTTGGGTTGGAAATCTTTCTTTTCTCATGTGCACCCATACCTAATCTCTTGGTTCAAATGTGACTCGTTTCCTTCCTTTATTGTATGAGTTACATATTGCTGATTTTTTCTTTTCAATCTACTGTTTAACTCGCTCATGGATTTCCTTCACCATCTTAGCTTTTTTCTTACCATCAAGGCTGCCTTGTTCTTTGATAGGTAATGGTATCAAATCCATAGGAGTTAATGGATTAAAACCATAAACTACTTCAAAAGGAGAATAGTTAGTAGATGAGTGCACAATCCTGTTATAAGCAAATTCAGCATATGACAAACAATCTTCTCAATTTTTCAAATTCTTTTGAACAATGGTCCTAAGCAATTGAGACAATGTTCTATTGGCAACTTCGGTTTGACCATCAGTTTGTGGGTGATGTGAAGTAGAAAAAAACAATTTTGTTCCAAGTTTTCCCACAAAACCTTCCAAAAATGGCTAAGAAATCTTGTATCCCCCGATTAGATACAATACTTCTTGGCATTCCATGAAGTCTCACAATTTGTTTGAAAAACAATTCTGCAACAAGAACATCAGTTTTGTGACAAGGAATAAAATGTGTCATTTTTGAAAATATATCCACTACCACAAAAATTGAATCTCTACCCATTTTTTGACCTTGCCAACCCCAAAACAAAATCCATAGATATTTCTACCCAAGGTTCATTAGGTATTGGTAAGGGTGTATACAATCCATGTAGCAACACTTTTGATTTAGCTTTCTTATAGAAAATGCATCTATTACAAATTTTCTCAACATCATGTTTCATCTTAGGCCAAAAGAAATGTTAATGCAGAATGTCTAAAGTTCTTTTAACCCCGAAATGTCCCATTAATCCTCCCCCATAGGCCTCCCTCACAAGCAACTCTTGCATAGAAGATTGCGGTGCAGATAATTTGTTTTCTTTGAATAAGTAACCATCAACACTATCAAAATTCTTGAATGCCCATTTTTCACATGCAACAAATAATTGTGCAAAGTCATAGTCATGCTCCCCATTTAAAACTAACAAATTTCTTAATAACCTCAATTAAAGGTGCAACAATGGTAATGAAGTTTTTCACAAGTCGTCTATAAAAACATGCTAAGCTTGGAAAGTTTCTTACCTCAGTAACGCTAGTTGGCATTGCCATTCTCTTATGGCTTTTACTTTTTCTTCGTCCAACTCTATTCCTTGAGCACTTACAACATAACCAAGGAAAACAATTTTACTCATGCAGAAAGAACATTTTTTCAGATTTGCATACAACTTTTCTTTCTAAGAACATCAAGAACATAATGCAAATGGTTAATGTGTTCATCAAGATTGTTGCTATAAATCAGAATATCATCAAAATATACAACAAAAATTTTTCCAAGAAATTCATGCAACACATAATTCATTAATCCCATAAAAGTACTTGGTGCATTAGTGAGTCCAAATGACATGACTAACCATTCATATACTCCATGTTTTGTTTTGAATGCAGACTCATCACCTCCCCTTATTCTAATTTGATGGTATCTAGATTTCAAATCATATTTTGAGAAAATAGTGGAACCATGCAATTCATCAAGCATGTCATCTAACCTAGGGATAGGGTGATGATACTTTACCGTAATGTTGTTTACAGCTCTGCAATCACAACATATTCGCCATGTTCCATCCTTCTTTAGCATAAGTAGAACTAGAATTGCACAAGGACTCAAGCTCTCCCTCACATGTCCTTTTGCCAAAAGCTCTTCAACCTGCCTTTGTAATTCTTTGGTTTCTTCAGGATTGCACCTATTGGTTGGTCGGTTTGGAATAGTTGCACCAGGAATGAAATCTATTTAATGCTCAATTCCTCTAATGGTGGACAATCCACTAAGGGTTTCTTCTGAAAACAAGTCTTCAAATTCCTGCAAAAATGAACTAGCAGAACTAGGAAGAGAGGGGTAAAGTGAATTAGAGCTCAAGTAAGCCTCCTTGTATACAAATAGAAGTATTGACTGTTTGGTAAAACAGGCTACCCTCACTTCACTTGGTTTTGTATAAAATTTTTTTGCTCTTTTAGCCTCTCATCTTTCTTGTTTCTCTTTTACCTCACACTCATTTTTTTTTCTGTTTTTCTTTTCTCACTTTTCTGCTCGCTTTCTTTTTTTCTCTCTTTCTCTTTTCATTTTCAACTGATCTTCATACACTTGCTTAGGAGTAAGTAGTGCAAGGGTGATGGTTCTATTATTTCTCACAAATGAGTATCTATTGGTGTAACCATCCTTTGTTGCCCTCTGATCAAACTCCCATGGTCTTCCCAAGAGTAAATGTCCAGCAGCATAGGAATAACATCACAAAGCACTTCATTTCTATATTTGCCAATTGAAAATGAAACTAGAACTTGTTTCTTTACCCAAATCTCCCCACATTCATTCAACCACTGCAATTTATAAGGTTTGGGATGTTTAAGAGTTGGCAAGTTCAGCTTCTCAACCAAGGTGGTACTCACAATATTTGTTCAACTCCTTCCATCTATGATCATACTGCACACCTTATTGTTGATGAGGCAACGAGTATGAAAAATATTATTCCTTTGTTGTTCTATGTCATCTTCTTTAACTTGGTAATTTAGAACACGTCTAGTTACAAGTGCTTCTCCCTCAACTGCATATTCAACTTCATCATCACTTCAATTTCAACCATGGATTTATCACCCTCACTTTCACTTTCCACAATATTGTCACGCAGAACCATGACTCTCTTGTTTGGGCATTGTTATGATATGTGACCTAAACCAAGACATTTAAAACATTTTATATCTCTGTTTCTAGAGGATTGACTTTTATCTTTACCTTTCCCTTTAAATCTTCTGCAATTTTGTTCTTGGCTGCTTCCTTTGGAATACCCTTTTCCTCCTTCTTCCAGCTCAGTTTGTAAGATGAGCCAGAACCAGTGTTGTACGTAGAGATTCCTTTTTGCTTAAGTTGCCTTTCCACCTTAATGGCCATATGCCCCATGTCTTCTAATTCTACATAGTGTTGCAACTCCACTACATGTGCAATTTCTTTGTTCAGCACATTGAGAAATCGTGGCATGGTTGTTTCTCTATCTTCATTCACATCAGCTCTCACCATTGCCATCTCTATCTCCTTATAATAATCCTCAACACTTTTAGAGCCTTGCATAAGTCTCTGCAATTTTTGGTAGAGGTTTCTATTGTAATGGCTAGGAACAAACATCTTTCTCATTAGAGCCTTCATTTCTCTCCATGTTTCTATTGATCTCTCTCAATCTCTCCTCCTACTCAACACCAATTTATCCCACCACACTATAGCATAATCAGTGAACTCTATCACAACCAACTTCACCTTTTTTGCATCTGAATAATTATGGTAGTCAAAGATGAACTCCATTTTCTTCTCCCACTCCAAATATATTTCAAGATCATTCCTCCCTTGAAAAGAAGGTATTTTCATTTTAATGTTATTAAGGCTTTCATATCTACAATCAAATCTCCTATAATTTCTCTCACGCCTATCTCCTCTACGCTTATTTTTACCCATCATAAAATCATATTCCTCCTTTGTCTCCCCTCTATTTTCTCTACCAGGGTCTTCTTCTTCACTCCCTCCATGATTTCTCCTATTTCGCCTTGAACTATTCCCATCATCAGATCAATCATTTTGTAGATTGGTCAATTTCTCATCTTGCCTATCCATTATGTCCCTCATATCTCCTAACACCATATTTAATCTCTCAAATTGTTGCTGCATTGCTTTAAGAGTAAAATCAAGGTTTGATGAGTCTCCAGAATTCCCTCTCTATTTGCCATTTGTAGAACTTGAAATGAAAGGGGTAGTTATAAAAAAAAATATTCCTCATTTTTCCTCACGTGTTTACACTCAAGGATGACACTCTACACTCCTATTTACTCTTTATTTTTGGCTTTTTCCTATTCCAATAAAATTTCAAAACACTATTGATATTTTTTTTCAGTCTTCTCTATAAGCCGTTAAAAGGTCTTACAACTCAATCTTGGCAAATAGCAAGCCAAATGATACAATACTTTTCAGAACAAGGGTCTTCACTTTAAAATACAGAAATATTCTCCACAAATACAGAATATGATTTTTTTTCTAAAACAGAAACGCAAAATGCTATAATACTTGTTCTCTTTTTTTTTTTCTTTTTTTTTCTTTTTTTTTGTATGTTGTTTTTTTTCTTCTTTTTTTTTTCAGAAACGAAATGAACAAATGGATACAAAGATTTTAGAACAAGATAACTAGTAAAACAGTAGAAGATATAACCTAACTGCTAGGAACGAAGCTCTGATTACCAAATGATGTGAACCCGGTTAGGAATAAACTCCAGAACCCACAACAAAGAGTATTTGAAATGTCCCATGATCTCTAAGTATTCAGATTTAGGAGAATCTACTTAGAACCCTTATGTTTCAGAAAAGAAATACAACAAAGACCCTAAAGTATGAAAAATGCCACAAGGATGATCAGCCCTTAATAAGTTACAAGTCCAATGAAGAACTCAAGAGAGAAACTCTCACTTCTGAAATTTTCAGAATCAAAATTTGTATTTCAAATTCAAAGTTGTTGTTTACATGTGTTTTCTAACTTAAGTAGACTTTTGTTAGCTTCTAAAAGCTAACCTAACTCTTCATTAGCCTAGAAGCCTACAAATTTAATGCAGCAATAACTTTTTGGCACACTTACAGATGACTAATTAATTACATAAAATGGGAAAACAAAACACACAATTTACTAAGCATGACTACTCTAAGCCTTATAGAAAATTAATAAAAATACATCAAAACAAAAAATTTGAAATTCATCCAAAATAATGAGTGACTTTTCAGAATTCAACCCTAGCCTAAAATAGCCCATTTAAACTTAAATTAAATCTGGTGATGCATTATCTATGGGCCCTTCACTTCATTTGACTTGTTTTTGGCCCAAATATCCTTCCTTTAATTCCTTCATCAGCCTATATCAAATTCTGAACGTGATCAGGCTTAAATTCAATCTTAGACTTTGTTTGTGTAGTCAAATGTCTTGAATAAGCCCAATCAATGCCTCTTTAAGTTTTTGGACCCTTGACCTGGTGATTGGTCCACTTGGAATTTGCAAAGCATCCTTTGGATTGTTTATTTCGTAGGTGCTTGAGGTTGGTTAATCTTTAACTCTTGGTTCTTATCACTCTCACTCCCACAAATTCCTAATTTTACATGAATCCATTGAACTTTTTTAAGTTTTAGAAGTGCTTCTACTCATTGTAACTCCTTCATCATTTTTGAAAGAAGAAATCACAAAGATGACAATTAGAAGAAGAGTGTTTTTCATTATTTAGTATTGAGAGTTACGATCGTAAAAGCTAAGTAACTCTTTTTCTAATTTTTTTTAATTTTCGTGTTGTTCATATATCTTCTTGATTGTCTTGAATTTGTATACCGATTAGTTTAGTGTTCTTGTCTTTTTGTTCGATTCAAATCATTTACTTTTTGTTCGATTCAAATCATTTAGTTCATTTTGAACCTTCAAATTTGTTCTTTTTTATGTTCATATCCGTGTGTGCTTTTAAATTTGTTTGAGATATTTTCAGTTTTTGTTTGACAAATTATCTCATATTTGAGTCATTTTGATTTTAAGATCATATATATTTTGTGTAGAGTCACGTTTAGTCTATAATCGTCATAAATGAAAGTTTTACCATATTTGAATGTTTATGTTAACTTTGGAGTACTTTTAATTTTCATTATTGAATTATATACCTTTTATTATATCATTAACAAGATTTTAAAGTTAGTTTGGATCAAAATTTTATTGGAAATTCAGTTTTGAAAATATTTACCCAAAATTTTTGTGGTACAAAGAGAAAGTCCAAAGGTGAGAATAATTTGTTTTTGAAATTTGAAGAAATTTTGCTCGCTCCTTCATCTGCCTTCATCTTCTATTGAATTTTTGGCACGTTTTGAACAATTCTTCATTTGCGAAGTTGAAATTGAGGATGAACGAAACAATGGTGCTTGTTTGTTCAATTCTTGATTTGAAAAGTGCGTTGTTGTGCTATGTCTTAAATTTCTAGGGTTACCAGCTAACCGAAGAAGTCATAGCAGAAAACCTAAAGGAACCTAGAAGATTCCGATTAGAAAAGATTGAACGAGAGAGAAGATTGTACGAGAGAAAAGAAAGTAGGAAGAGCAAAGAGAGAAGTTAACATTTTCTTTTGTATTTTTCTTATTAAATTGCATTACATGTTTTGTGCTTTATATAGGCACCGTTTGCAACTTTTGCACTGCTACACCGTTTCTATGACCTATTTATTATGTAACAATGCCCTTCTTTAACAACATTCTTGTCCTCAAGAGAAGGGTATTTCCTCTTCAATTCATAATAGAACTCCCACGTAGCATATTCTGAAAGTTCGTGCTTCCATTTCACCAAAACCTTGGTGACAACCATTCCCCTCCTCTTGACCGTCATTCGATCAAAGATTGTGTTAGGTTTACTTTCAGTTTTATCGTTCCTTAAATTTAGGGTCAGTGGCTGGAATTTAGGATTTATTAAGATATTTTCCGTTTCAAATAAGGGTTGAATTAGTCTAGGATAAGTAGTTTTCTCGTTCCTATTTTTCTGCTAGATTTTAGGATTTTTTTTATGCTCATGTATTCTGCTGTTTATAAAACAACTTTTGCATTTATGAATAGAGACAAGAGATTGGAAGATACTGAGGAGGAAACTTATCTGTTCTTGCGAACCCTAAGCCCTCTTATCTGTTTTTGCTACTATTCCTTACTTCTTATCTTCTTCATTTGGTATCAGAGCCTCACCACGGGGCCTGAACCAGAACCTAGCCAAGTGTTTGAGAGGAAAACACCTGAGAGAGAGAGCTAGACACGAGTGGTTGAGAGGAAAACACCAGAGAGAAAAAGTCTAAAAGGAAAATGGCAGAAGCAAACAGTTTCTCTACTCCATGTATACCCAAGTTTGATGGAGACTACGATCA
>Ga0209700_105827_pt1 | contig 20096 bp, 6 predicted proteins | sample SiratroredBW_FD_187528 | JGI IMG/M metagenome (GOLD analysis project Ga0209700, IMG submission 187528) | Root nodule microbial communities of legume samples collected from California, USA - Siratro red BW (SPAdes) (version 2) | ecosystem: Host-associated > Plants > Roots > Nodule | place: USA...
TTTTTTTTTTTTTTTTTTTCAGTTGCCAAGATTACTGTCTGTTACCTAAATCACCTCACCCAAGCACAATAATATCATACCCCTCTCTTGATTTTTTTTGTTTTTATCATATAACAATTCAAAAATCGTCGAATTGAGTTTCAGTGAAGGAACGAAAGAAACGATGAAGAAGGGCGATAATAAGGGTCGGACTCGGACCTTCCCGGTGGATCCGAACGTCCCCCGATGGGTTTGCCAGAACTGCCGCAACCCTCTCTGCATTGTCGGCGTCGACTCTTACGCTGACAAATTCTTCAACGATCCTTCTCGCTCCGGTTCGTTAGGGTTTTATTATCATTTTGTTAATTTAATTGATTGCCACTTGTTGTTGATTTGGCTGATTTATACATTTGCTTATGTTAGTGATTATGAAATAATGTTGGTATCGGTATTGGTTTTGAGTCAATTGTGATTATTCGTAAGTGAATAGTTTGGTTTTTGATGAAGAGAGAATGGGTGTAGGGATGCAAGGGTCCTCCGTTCATGGTGCCAGCAGTGTTCTGAGTGCCACGAAAATGGACAATTCGTATGTTGTGCTTCCCAAGCAGAGACCTCAGGCTCAGGGAAGTGCTCATCGCCCACGTAGTGATTCTGCTGCTGCTGCTGCACAGCCTGGAAAGGCCATGGAAGAGTCGTTTGTGGTTGTGTACAAGTCGGAATCGGGGACGGATGGAGGTGGGGCACATTCGCCGGGCACGGGGGCTGATTCTGGTGGCCATTTGCCTCCTCATAACTCTGGGTTTAATTCCACTATTACTGTCCTGACTCGAGCGTTTGAGATTGCCACGACGCAGACGCAGGTTTGTTGACTGAAACATGTGAATATGTAATGTATTTGATGGTTCTTTTGGTTATTGGGTCACCATATGTGTGTTTTTTGGGTATGGTTACAGGTTGAACAGCCTTTATGCCTTGATTGCATGAGGATTTTGTCAGATAAACTTGATAAAGAGGTTGAAGATGTGAACAAGGACATTGAAGCATATGAAGCCTGTCTTAAACGCTTGGAGGGTGAGGCTAGAGATGTCCTCAGCGAGGCTGATTTTCTTAAGGAGAAACTTAAGGTGCTCATCTGGTTTACCATTTCTAATCTGTGTATTACGTAACTATTTATTTAATATTTAAACCATTAGTGTTAACTATGGGGAAACATCTGTGTATTCATGATCTCTTTTTACTATTATCTGAATCTAGGGCCGGTTTGCTTTTATTGCTATGTTAGTTTGTTCTGAGATAGAGGTAGATGGGTAAGGCATAATAAACTTAATGTTAATGCATACTAATTACATAGGATATGGCAATATCCTATGCTGTCTTCCGTTTTGCCATACATTCCAACTCCTGGTGTGGTTTCTTGTTTGCATCAGTGAAATTGCCATTTTATCTTTTCCCCTTCTAGTGTCTGCTCCTTCTTCACAGCAGTGCAGCATGAATTGGGGTTTTGGGACATATATAAAAATATGTTTATCAGAGAAATAGAAATATATTTATGAATATATTTCTAAAATTATATGCACCAGGACAGTATTTTATGCAAAAAACTTAACTATTACAAATTCTTTTGATGATCTAAAAGTTGTGACCATAATGATGAACACAATGACATTTAAAGTTTTTAAGAACTAATTTAATATAAATTAATTATTGAGAAACTATTTTTCTGATAAAACTTTGGAAAGACTAATGTAATGAAATTTTAATCAAAACTTTTAGTATCAAGATTTTTGAATGATTAATGTAATGACTTTTAACTTTTAAAGATTAACTTGAAAGTTTACTCCAAAACTATGTTGTATTTTCTTTCAAATAATTGAATTTTTTATAATAAATATATCAAAAAAATAGATCTAGGTCTAACTCAATCCTACGAAACCGGCTTAAAAGGTAAGATTTGCACCTATTTATATATTATAATTTAGTCATATTTCAAGTCGATACGAGATTTCTAACATACCTTATCACATTGAGGACTATTTATCTTGAGTGTGAGATTAGATATTTCTGAGTGATTCAACAGCAGGTCACATGATAAGCTTAACAAACTTTGTTAGGATAGACAACATTACATTGCCTCTAATCCTGTCTTTCATGAGAGGTAGCAATAACATATTGAGGTAAATTGTCATTTTATAGAGAAAAAACTAGAGTTTGGAAATGTCATCACTAGATTTGTCAACTCTAGTGCACATATTCACCAAGTCTCTGAGAGGACCAAAGATCAATCATAGTTGCAGTAAGCTACTCTAGTGCACATATTCACCAAGTCTCTAAGGGGACCAAAGATCAATCATAGTTGCAGTAAGCTGGGCACATACGACTTGTATGTTCTAGCTTGAGAAGGGGGGAGTGTTATAATTATAGAATAAGGAGAAGATCCTATATAATCAAGGATGTCTAGATTATATATGTATTATTAGGAATGTTTTTTATTTATTCCCGTTCATATCTTTATTATTAGAAAATACTAAATCTCCTCTTCTTATTTTATTGATTCCTTTTTCTCAATATAAGCATCCATGTTGTCTTCGAAAAAAAATGTTGAAGATTTCACATTGATTAGAGATATGACTAAATTATAGTATATTAGTGGATGCAAACTTTATCTTGTAAATCGGTTTTGTTAGGTTGAGTTAGGATTAAGGTTCACTTTCTTAGAAAATGTTAAATATTTTTTTTTAAGAATTTGAAAACTCTTCTTGACTTTTAGAGGCTTTAAGCACTTTTTTCCTTTACTTTGATTCTATCTACTTTATTTTGTTTAGATACTATGAGTTTTTATTATTAATGATGACTAGTGCATGGTGTTTAAGTTAATTTTCTTATTTTGGCAAATAATATATATATATATATATATATATATATATGTATGTATATGTATATGCATATGTATGTATGTATGGTCACCCCTATCTAGTATCCAATTCTTGGAGGCAGCCACGCTGCTCAAGGTAGTTAAAGTTAAGATTCTATTTAGACTTGGAAAGGGGAATACAGAATTGTAAATCCTGGAATCTTAACGGAGCATAGGATTCAACAAGATATATAAAAATCATATATATATATGCATATGCATATAATATGACATAAATAAGAGAAAAAAACCCAGGTAAAACACCAAATATTCAATTAAGCTTAAATTTATAATCATAGATTAATAACCATATGAAAGTCAGTTGGTTAATGCATCGCTTTTGAGGCTTAGGTGAGAGATAGGGCACATATTTTTTGCTAGAGGTTGAAGAAGATGCAGTGATGTCAGGTCAGAGGTGTTTTCCTCTACTATTAGTGTTGGGGTTATAAAAAAAGTTGGTTTTAGGGCTTGCGTTTTATGGGCTTAGGTTTGCAAAAGCCCAAAATGAGAAAAAGGAAGAAATTTGACCCACTGCTGAAAGTTGGCGCACAAAAATGTGATCCATGCTTACTTGGAGAACTCTCCAATTCTGCTGTTTTTATGATTCTACAAGGCGACTCTAGCAATTCTAAGCATCGATGAAACTCACTGAGGCATGACAGGAAAGTAGAATCGTGCAATTCTATGTGTTGGAATGTGACATGACGCTAATCCAGGATTAACTACTGGGCATTGCATCATTATGAATCTATTATGAACTGTGAGGCTATTTGCATATTATTGCAATATCCTATTGTAGGTAAGCATTTTGTTGAATCTTCCAAATCTACCAGGAGCCTTGGATGACTGGTTTTGTGCTACATTTCAGTGGATTTGTTCTAAGTGTGCCATCACTTCTCCCTTCACCTTTTTTTCCCCCTATTTTCTCTTCTGCTATATATGCATACCAGAAAGTAAACTATATTTATTTTTTTGATTTCTATGGGAAATTGCCCTTTTCAGTTTTGAAGTTGGAATGATTGGTTAATAACTTATTCGAATTTAAAATTTGCACTTGTCAATTTTTAGTGGAAATATGGAGTTTTGATTGGAAACGCCTTTATCCTTAAAAAAGTCATTTGATTAAGATGATTTTCTTGATTGTACCATTAAACTCTCTTCCAAAGCCTAATCAGTGATTTTCTACTTGGTATACTATCAAGATTGAGGAAGAAGAACGAAGACTTGAAGCAGCAATTGAAGAAACTGAGAGGCAAAATGCTGAAGTAAATGCTGAACTGAAGGAACTAGAGTTAAAATCAAGTCGCTTTAAAGAATTGGAGGAGAGGTTCATTTTTCTCTGTTCCTTTACCACATGATATGTCCTGATAAAAAGCACCATAATCCCAAATAAAATTTCAGAAAATGTAGATAAATTTTGGTTTTTCTTATTTGGTGTGTGTGGATGCTTGTGATGCTTGATGTCAATAATTGATTTTACTTGTTTAAATGTGTAACAGGTATTGGCATGAGTTCAACAACTTTCAGTTTCAATTAATTTCTCATCAGGTTTGTGCCCCCTTTACATACCATCTTGTTGGGTAGAACTGTGCTGGCAAGTCTTTTGTTGTTTATGTCTTAAGTCAGTTTGGGCAAGTTCTAAAGGATCATTGTCAAATGACAAAATTGGCTTCATCATTTTCAATCAATAGCTCTACTTCTACTGTTCTCTTATTGGTGAAATATGTCACTGATAGCACTGAGGAAATAAATTTAATTTTAAAAGGATCATCCTTTATGTATAAGATTTTCTTTTTGACCCTATTTTGCATGTCTTATATTCCGTTCAATGTTAGTATAGGTTTCACTTATTTTGGTAAGTAAGAATTTTAACCATGTTTCAGAAAACTTTGCCTCCTTTTTCTGAAAATTATAACTTCCAAGTCTGGGAAATAAGCAAAAATACTTCAATTAACAGGAGGAGAGAGATGCAATCTTGGCAAAGATTGAAGTTTCACAAGCTCATTTAGAATTGTTGAAGCGAACAAATGTGCTCAATGATGCCTTCCCCATTTCTCATGATGGAGAGTTTGGAACAATTAACAACTTTCGACTTGGAAGACTCCCTAAAATTCCAGTAAGATGCATAGCATGTTGTATTTCTGTCTTTTAATGTTGTCTCCATCTGTTATTTAGCATAACATGCATGCTTGTTTTCTCTATAGTAGCTGTTGCCTTTATTAAAGTTTAAAATAATTGATAAGCTACCATGAGATATAAGCAAGATGGTGTATAAGTTACCCTCCGAGTCTTTATGATTATTTTTAGTTTTTCTTTATTTTATGCTGTGGTTTGCCGAGGTTCCTTCTGCCAGTGGAATTACAAATTAGTATTTTATTTTATTTGGAATAAGATTAAGCTATAGAGACAATTTGGTTATTGAACAATTTATATTTTTGCTTCCGTACTTGTAAATTCACATTTATATGTATTATCCTAGGTGAAAACTTGTGATCTGAAGTGCTGCTGTTTATCATTCCATTCCAAACTTGGGAATTGTAGTGCTAAAAGGAAACACAATAGCATGTATTGACCATAAAATGAATGTTAAAACTCCCATGACTGCTAGTAGTAGAAAATCTAGAGATGACTGCAAGTATATTATTGCTTTCTGGAGCAAGAAATTCTAGGTCTAAGAAGTTGTAATGGATGTTGATCAGTAGCTGCTTTTATTTAAAATAATTCTTTTGCTACAAAAGGTTATATTTCTTTTGCCAATTGTGTCTTGAAGTGCTTTTGAACCAAACAACTAATATATGGTGTTAATTATTTTAACTTTGGGGTGCTGCAGTCGTGTTTTGCTTTGGAATGTTCCTTCATAAAATAAAATATAGTAGCTGCAAGTTCCTTTCCTCATTTGGTGATTTGGAGAAGATGTTATAAATTTTTACCCTAGAGGATTTATTAATCTTTAATCCTTTTTTCTTTCTACTTTGAAGTTTTTATTATGGCGTTTGCTTTCTATTATGAAATGTGTAGGTTGAATGGGATGAGATAAATGCTGCCTGGGGCCAAGCTTGCCTTCTTCTTCATACAATGTGCCAGTATTTCCGACCCAAGTTTCAGTATCCTTTGTCGTTAAGCATATTGGACAAGTGTAGTTACTATTGTAAATTTAGTATAATTCTCTTTTATGGCTCCATGTTTATTTGTGTGCATGTAGTGATGAATCTAGTTCAGAACTGGAATTTACATTACAGCTATTGAGGCCATCTGCTAATTACTGTGTTTTTCTTCTTAAGTTCTTCTCAGTGATAACTCCTGGGCAAAACATCACATGGATGATTTTAATTTTAAGCAGACAAAGCCTGTTGTCTTCGTAGGCATATATGGTTAATATCTTGTATGGAATTCAAACCAAAATTTCTTAAGTGTTGTTGTCTCTTCTGAATTCAAACTACCAGGCCGTTATATTCTGGTTTGATTTTTGATTTATGTTGCACTTTTTCTTAAGTATTGCCTTTCTTTATTACCTCTTGTTATTGTCAGTTTTCATATAATTTAATGGATGACTAGGAATATACCCTCTGTCCAATAGCATCATATGAAACTATGATTCACGTAGCAAACTCTCCCAGTGGGAATAAGATTTTTGTTGTTTTGCTGATGTTGAACTCCTTAACTTGTTACTTTTAGATATCGAATAAAGATAATTCCTATGGGTAGCTACCCTCGTATCACAGACACCAATAATAGTACCTATGAGCTGTAAGTATGTTTCATGGTTCTACATTTGTTGTTATTTGTGTCTGGTTTTCTACTCTAATTGTAGTATAGAATCTGATGCTGTCTGAAGTTGAGCCAAAATCACTAGTGTAATGTTTGAAGGAAATCAGATCTATCAGCCGATTGATTGTTAGCGATCTCTAAGTGTCTGTGGTTTAGTTTTATTACTTCTTTCTTCTGTTTGCGTGTATGAACATTAGGATAAACCTTGGAGCTACATTGGTGTTTTTACACTATTTAAGGTCTTGTTATTGCCTTGGCAGTTGACTCGGGTTCTGTATGCATGCTGAGATTGTGGTTGGTGTTATGAGTAATACTTGTATAAAAGTTGTAAACAAAACAATTTAGTAAACTTTCTACTGAATCATTATTAGTAGATGGTATGGTCTTTTCAGGTTTGGTCCTGTCAACTTGTTCTGGAGTACACGTTATGACAAAGCAATGACATTGTTTTTAGCTTGCCTCAAGGATTTTGCAGACTTTGCCAAGTGTAAGGATCAAGAGAATAACATACCACCTGAGAAATGTTTCAAACTGCCTTATAAGTAAGTATACTATATGTTATTCATGGCAGTGTGTTTTATCGTTGGATGCTATGTGAGAATTGGATACACAGGAATTTTGCTTTGATGCCATAAAATTAAACTCTTTTTTAGTTAAGCATATTATGCCCTTTGGCTAATTGATGGAGGATAGAGTAGAGAATAGGATGACCAGTATGTGTGGTTTTACTACCCCTGAACTTCTCTAACAGACTACTCTTCAGGTCTGAGATCTCGATGAAAATGTTGAGTCCTTAGTCATAGCTTTATGGAATTTATAATGCCTTTGAACTTAGTACATGAGATTCACAGCTCTCCCATACCCTCATGGTGCAAACAAAGAAATAAAAATGAAGCCTGCGAAGTGTCCATCACGTGCAGGCATTTCCCACTCTCTCAAAACATCTAAAATAAAATGCTGTAGAATGGTGGGTGATGAACCAAGCCTTACTATGCTCAGTTTGGAATCTGAGTTAGTGTTAACAGAACAACAATTTTGCCTTCATTTTTCGTATAGTATGATGGATTTTGCTGAATTTATATATTTTTTGTAATACAAATGCTAACAAACATATCAGTTGAAGATCATCATACATAAAACTTTACATGTGTTTCTGCATTAGTTTGATGATTGAGATGACATTTTTGGGTAATTTGTAGGATTGAGAATGACAAAGTGGAAAACTATTCCATCACTCAAAGCTTCAATAAGCAGGAAAATTGGACAAAATCTCTCAAGTACACTCTTTGCAATTTGAAATGGGCGCTCTATTGGTTTGTAGGAAATACTAACTTCCAACCTCTTTCAGCAATGGTATCATCGCATTAGGGTCTGTGTACACCAAGCGTGCTATTGATCCCAAACAGAGTACATAAACATACAGATCATAGAATTTAGGCTACATCGTGTACATATACATGCATGATACAACTACCAAGTCCTTTGTAGAAGCCATACATAAGTTTTGTTTCATTCCATACTATAAATCCCCTTTTTATTCAAGGCTGTTTTGTGATTTTGTTTCTCCTTTTTTACTCACTCATTCTCTCTTATACTTTCTCAATCATTCAAGGGTAGTGTGTATATAATTCAAGTTCGATCAATTAATTTATTTATCAGATCAAACGAGGATAGTAAAATCTTAAATTAAATATTTATTTCAATTTATTTAATTCTAACCAAGTAGAAAAATCGAATAAAATATCTTTTCTACACGCTAATGATAATTAGTCAGAATAATTTATCTCATAAAATGCAACTAACTTACAAGTGAGATTGGCAGTAGAGTGAACAACTAAATTAGTTTAAGTACATGGGTACTCAAAACTTAGTGGGTAGCTATCAACTAAATTAATTTAAGTACATGGGTACTCAAAACTTAGTGGGTAGCTATCAACTAAATTAAGTACATGGGTACTCAAAACTTAGTGGGTAGTTATTTGAAACAGAGAAAAATACATAGTACTAAGTAAAATGAGTTCTCTTAATATTACATGGAATTATAGATTACACATCATTTTATAATTTCTTTCAATTTAAGCGAATCTTTTTTTTTTTTTTTTATGTTTTAATATCTTTCATTAAATTGAATAATGTTTTAAATATACATGCAAATATATCCACTTTATATAGTAAAAACATTTGTGTTTCCTTACATTTATTTTCATTTATATTGTATTAAAATATATACAATTTTATAATTTTATTATTTGTATCAATAATTAATTAAAAATATGAAAATAATATAATTTAAAAAATATACATAATTCTGTAAGCATAATTATAGAAAAACTACATGACCATTATTTTAAAAAGAAAGTAAAATTATATAATTAAAATATAATAAGAAAAAGGAAATTGCTGAAATAGTGTTATCTAATTAAAAGATAACGTTAAAAGAAGATACTAAATAGTATATATATATATATATATATAATGTTATGTTAGATTTTGTTAGCAAGAGAATTATTTTATATTTAAAAAAAAATTCTTGTAACAATAAAACAAGATTAAACAAATTTTTTTCAAAAAGGAAAATTAAAAATTAGTTTACTAGTTTAGAATATCATTTAAAATTTAGTAAATATCCTTAGATTAACATATTTGATTTATTTTCATAATTGGAAAACTAAAAGAATTTTTACAATAACAAAAATAACAATTCAAAAGAAATATTAAAATATAAAAAACTGAAATTAATTTCCAAATATGGATATTATTTATAAAATATTATCAATAATATCTATCAACACAATTATTATATTTTAAATTTAAAAGAATTCGATTTTCCTAAAACATAATATGTTAAGATAAATTTAATAAATTAGTCTTTCAGAATAAAATATTAGAATTACTTTATTACGCACAAAATTCAAAAATAGTGTTACAGTATAGGAAGTTAAAAATAGTATAATATTTATAATTAACATGTCATTAATTTTTTTAAAACATTTGTCTTGAGTGAAAGAAATAAATAATAACAGAGACATAATTGAATTGAGTTGAATTATATTTTTATTAAAGTATTTAATATTTATGACTTTCAACAATCAATCTTAAAGAACAAATGTCCTCTACATACAAATAGAGTGCAAATAGCAAATATATATCTGATTATATATCCTTTTTAAATGGAAAAACAGTTGATAAGATAATACATAATCTTTAAAAAAATTATATCATATTTTCAAAACATTATTGATCACTCATTAAATAATGCAAGAAAAAAAAAAACAAAAATCAGTCCTTGTTATTGATCACTCATGAGACACTGCATTCATGCTCACACTAAATCTCTGAATTGCTGGTAATCTTCTAAGTGATTGTCACTTGATGCTGACTTTGAAAATTTTGTTTATTTGGACTTGTTCTGTGAGGATATTCTAGTTTTGTGAGTTTATATTGGTTTAGGGAATTAGGAAGACAGTAATATTTCAAATGTTTGGATTTTTTGAGGTGTTTGATTTCTCATTTGACAACATTATATGCCTCTGGTTGAATCCCTCTCAGTGACTTGAAAAAGATATTGGACATGTACTATTTCTTTATAATAGAACACTAACACTCTTCTTCTATTAAGTTGTTGGCTGCAGACATTTTACTAGTGTTTTTGTACAGTGTAAAGTAGTCTCTATATTTTGAAATTGTTTAAAATTTAGATTTAAAATACATTTAAACAATTGAAAAATCACAAGGAGTCAAATTTCAGCAGGTTCTTTTTGCCGGCATGCACACAAAAACAACCCCTCATTCTCTATATATAAATATATAAAATCAATTTAAAATAAAAGCAACTTCAATATATTAATTAAATAAAAATCCATGATTTACAGATAAAAATAAAAAATGTAAAATAAAATATCTTTTCTAAACGCTGATGAAAATTAGTCAGAAATAATTATCTTAAATATATATTTAACTACTGACAATTAACTGATTTTCATGCATTGAAGAAAGTAATATTTGTGGTAGAATGAACAACTATTTTAATTGAAGTACATGTTACAAAAAAAAAAAAAACTATTATCATTTCAATGCTAATGAAGATTAGAAGGAGATAATTTATCTCAAATGTTAAAATAGCGACAGTAACTAATTGTTATGCATTAATTTGTCAAAGAAACTACATGCAAGCCAAGTAAAGTAAATTATGTAAAAAAGAAAAATTTGTTTCTAAAGCTTGAATAAAAAATTAATATATTTTAAATATCTTATTAATTATTATTAATGTATTTATTGTAAATTAAGTGAATAAATATTCAACAAAAGAAAAATTAGAAGAATGCATCATATAAGAGATCAACCATTATTAATGGAAAAGATGTATGTTAGTTATTTAAGTGTGAGTCTAGGTCCCACATTGGGTATGAATGAGAAAGTTGAGCAAACATATAAGAAAAGATCTACAAACCTAATGTGTTAAAGGTTTTGGGTTGAAGGTGGTGTCATTCCCTTATATGTGGTGTGACTCAATTTTTATTGTTTGAGATCTCTCCGGTTTTGCCTCCTCGGATTACTCAACAACAAGTGGTATCAGAGCTAGGTTTACGGCTTGGGGGAAGTACAGTTTGACCCTGTATCGAAAGTTTTCCTGATGGTAATTTCAGGCAAGCGTGTTTCGTATAAGTGTGTGAACGACGGTATAAGTGAAGGGTCATGAGTAATGTACTCAGGTTTGAAAATGCTTCCGCCCGAGGAGAGTCAAGTGTGAGTCTAAGTCCTACATTGAGTATGAATGAGAAAGTTGAGCAAACATATAAGAAAGAAGACCCACAAACCTAATGCCTTAAGATTTTGGATTATATGGTATGACTCAATTCTCATTGTTTGAGATCTCTCCAGTTTTTCCCCTCGGATTCTCCCAATAATATATGTCGTTTTGTATTTTATTATATAATTTAATATTTAATATACCTTTTTATTTATTTGAATTTAATTTTTAATTGAAAATTTGTGGTTTGTGGTGGACTCCTATTGTGCACACATTTTATAGAACAGTTGTGATTTAAAAAAAATAAAAGCTGTTAAAAAAGACAAAGCTTTCTAGGATGATGAAATAACTTACCTGTGACAAACAAGGAAACGTGGTGTACACTAGTGGTGTAGTGAGTTTTGATACTACTTATTCTGTAAAATGTACAACTTTACAATTAGTGGTGTAGTGAGTTTTGATACTACTTATTCTGTAAAAGGTACAACTTTACAATAAGTTCGTTCACAGATTGTTAATAATAATGGTCCTTTTAATATGAGTTCGTGTCTTCTGATAGACTTGTTGGCATGTGATTATATCTGTTGCCTCCATGATATATGAGTAGTTTTCTTCTAAAAGTATTCGATTTATCGAGAAAAAAAGTTTACCAGACTAACATTTCATAACTTTGACAAATGTAATAAATAAAATTATTTAAAAATTTTATAATTTTGTAATATTGATTAAATGGAAGATAAGAGTATGATAGTTAAAATTGAGAGTTTATTTATAAAGATCTTACTATTTTATGTGCTTTATGCAATTTAAATTCTTTCATGCAGGATCATCCAATTAAAATTAATGTACTTAAAATAAAAAAAAATGAATAGTCTCTTCTTCTTTCTGTCCTTATTCCAATTTCCAACCCCTTTCACTCTTTTTAGGTTTCATTTCAAATTCAATTAAAATAAAATAAAATAAATTTAATTAAGACAAATGAAGAGTCTATACACATTTACTTATCTTCTTTGATTGGATTTCATTTCAAATTCAATTAAAATAAAAATACATTAATTTAATTACTTTTCATCTAATACATTAAGTAGAATAGAAAAATGATATTATACAGACTTAAACAATTTTATAAACAATTTTATATCAAAGTTAAATCATTCCAATTTTTTTTAATATCTCTTGTTTAATTATTTTTTGACAAAAATGTTATTATATATATATATATATATATATATTAAAAAAAGTAATATCTACAATTTATGTATTATAATTTCATAATTTACAATCTTATAAACTCTTCACGATACTATTTAAAATCTTGATTTTAACTATCCTACTATATATTCATATGAATATTTATTGTATTCTTGTATAAATTTCATTGCATCGTCATGATACTGTTAAAAATTAAAAGAATTATATCAAGGTTTTCTTTATTTCACCTTTAACTATTACAAAAATTAAAAAGAATATATCTTAATTAATTGCAATTAACAAATTGTAATGGTATTTCTCAGTAAGAAGTATGTCATTAACTTACACTATTACCTTGAAACTAAATTGCAATAATTAAAAGGATCAATATATAATAACTTGAAAGTCCAATAACATACAATCCAAAACATACGTTTTAAGATGTAGCACAAGATATCAGATATCTTGTCAACAAAAAAAAAAAATAAAAAATTAGTCACATCTTATACTATTTTGTTTGGAACACTTATTATGTTTGAAACACTTTTTATATAAATCTTTAAATTTATATATTATTTTCATATTATTTATAAATTTTAAAATAATAAAAAAGTCATGTATGCAAAACATGAATTCAACATAATATTTAATTTTCCGACACTTAATTCATGAGAGAAATTTTCTGACACTTAATTCATGAGAGGACCACACTAAAATTCACCATTTCAAGTTGAATTATTTCATAAATCAAAGTCCGTTACTAGTTAATGATTTCAATATAAATATTTCTTAGAAACAGAAATTGTATAGCTTAAACATAATTTGTTTTTTGCTTAGCTCACACGCAATTTAGCCAAAAATATAATTAAATTGTTTATCTATTTTGGTAATTTATGTTACATTAGACCGTTTTGATGCTTTTGCTATTCATATGTACCACCACTTTATATATTTTTAATTTTTTTCGATGTCTTCAAATGTAACTCGGTTTAGCAATTTGTTTTTTAATTTTCTCTCATTGCATGATCTAAATTTGTTCTCCTAAATTATTTTTATTTCATTATTTCTCTTAAAAGACAAAAGAGTCTAACGAAATAAAACGTTCACACTTTTTTCTTGTCGTATATTTATGATTTTATTTTATAACATTATTTTTATTTATAGTGACAAATTTACAATAAATAATCAAAATATATTATTGCAGGACCAATAAATTAATTTCATAATATCATCAAATTATAAGTGATCTTATATAATATCATTAATATTGATTTATTAATGCTTTTATTGCTAATTGATCGCATTATTATGTTTTAAAAAATTGAAATACTTAATTGAATATTGTACTAATAATGTTATTAAATAAAATAAAATAAATAATTACTGAATTAAGTGTTTAAAATTTATCAATTTTTATAATAATTGTCTTAGATAACTGTGATTTATTAAATGACTATTATTAAACTCTTGTAAATAGAATCTTGAAATCATATTAATTACATTTCTTAAATGATTTAAATCTATAACTACTAATTGACAATGTTATGTTTGTTACTTTTAATTATATTTTTTTTTTCAAAATTATTATTTTTATTTATATGTTATTTTTAAAATTTAGGGTATTTATCAATTATGTCTTGAACTTAATTAGATTGTTTGTAAATTGTACTCATTAATGTTTCTATCGATAATAATTACTCAATATTACCGCTTTACATAATATTTGTTTATCAACAAAGTTTACTAATGTTTTATTTAAATCTTGTATCATAATTCACGTACTCACCTGATAATTAAAATTAAGATTCAAATTATAACATATTATTAAATAAGTGTATATTCTTAAATTAGAAATAAAAAGATTACTTTTAAAGTATTTACTTGCAAACATTGAAAAGTGTATTAGATTATTTGCTGCCAAAATGGTAAACAAGATAATATTTATAAACACATGTACAATATTTTCAGAATATGAGATTTGGAGTAACAAGATAATTAAATTTAAAAGACAATAACACACAAAATAAAAAATAAAAAATTGGTATAAGTAATAAAATATTTTAAATCGAATAATTTATTCAAATATTAATTCTTTAAAATAAAGAACTTAAATTTTTTAATTTCACTAGTCAATCTTTTAAAAAATAGAGTTTTTCCGTCTATAACTAAAAATAATATCACATTGTTAGACATTATTAACAAAAAAGTTTAAATAACATGAGTAGTTACCTCAACCTATTTAAAACAAGATAGAACAAGAGTAATGTTATTCTGACATCATGAAGTTTTAACTCCCATTTGACATTGGGGTAATTTCATCAAATCTTTCTACATGTTAAGGATATTTTTGCCAACTGGTGAAATGTTACACATAAAGACAATTTGGTCTTCTTGTTTGATGTGACAATGAGTTTTGATGAAGATATATGAATCTCTGTGGGAAAATATTGAAATCAAACGTAAGGAAGAGAAGAGGTGTGAGAGAACTGAGAGCTTGTGCGATAGAGACGATTATTGCGCGTTCGTTCGAGAATTGAGAGCTACGGTTACGCCTGTGCGACGATGAGAGGTTGTGCTTGTGCGACGATGAGAGGTACGATTACGGTGAAGAAAATACGATTTTAAGGTCACCGTGGGGAGAGAAGGATTTTGTAGCGGTGGTATTAGAAGTGAAATCGTTTGGTCTTAGACATTTGTAAGTAGTTTATTCATTGTGTTTTTCTGCATTGGGGTTGGCATTGTATGGATGAATAAGGTATTTGTATGTGGCATTTTTGAAAACATTTGATAGCTGAAAAAAAGCTAAGAAGGTTTGCCCTTGTGTAGAAGTTTTGACTTTTAGGGTTTAGCTCAACATCCTTGAAAGAGAAAACATTGTATTGGTGAACTAACCTCAATATTGTTACATGGATAATCATTTTTGAGTTATACAACGAAATAAATGCAGCAAGGAAGTTAATTTGCAAAAACCATCCTCACCAACACGTTTGAGTTCAATCGCCAAAAGTTGAACTAAGGTGTCCCCTCATTAAACCATGGGTAACCTCTGATGTAGTGTAAGGTCGGGACCAATATTAATGCACAAATGTGTATAAAATAAACATATTTTAGTGAATCAAAGATTAATCCTTATTATGGGTGTAATTGAAGAAGTTAAGAACTTAATTTGTGAAATCGTCCTCATCTGACGCCAATGGTTCAACTAAGGTGTCTCCTTGTTAAAGCATGGGTAACCTATGATGTTTTGTAAGGTCAGAACCAATATTAATGTACAAAGGTGTATAAAACAAACATATTTTGATGAATCAAAGCGTGATTAATCCTTATTATGAGTGTAATTGAAGAAGGTAAGAACTTAATTTGCGAAAATGGTCCTTATGAACACATATGAGTTCAGTCGCCAAAAGTTAAATTAAGGTGTCCCCTCGTTAAAGCATGTGTAACCTTTGATGTTTTCTAAAGTCAGAACCAATATTAATGTACAGAGGTGTATAAAATGAACATATGAAAGCGTGATTAATTTTTATTATGGATGTAATTGAAGAAGTTAAGAACTTAATTTGCGAAAATCGTCCTCATCAGAATGTCTTAGTCCAATCGCCAAAAGTTAAACTAAGGTGTCCCCTCGTTAAAGCATGTGTAACCTTTGATGTTTTGTAAGGACAGAACTAGTATTAATGTACAAAGGTGTATAAAATGAACATATTTTGGTGAATGAAAGAGTGGAAAAAGTTAAGAACTTAATTTGCGAAAATCGTTCTCATCAACAAGTCTCAGTCCAATCGCCAAAAGTTAAACTAGGGTGTCCCCTCGTTAAACCATGGGTAACCTTTGATGTTTTGTAAGGTCAGGATCAGTTTTATTGCACATAAGTGTATAAAATGAACATATTTTGGTGAATCAAAGCGTGATTAATCCTTATTATGGGTGTAATTGAAGAAGTTAAAAACTTAATTTGCAAAAAAACCGTCCTCATCAATAAGTCTGAGTTCATTTGCTAAAAGTTCAACTCGTTAAAGCATGGGTAACCTCAGATGTTTTGTAAGGTCAAGACCAGTATTAATGCACATAGGTGTATAAAATGAACATATTTTGGTGAATCAAAATGTGATTAATCCTTATTTTGGGTGTAATTGAAGAAGTTAAGAACTTAATTTGCGAAAATGGTCCTCATGAATACATCTGAGCTCGGTCACCGAAAGTTTAATTAAGATGTCCCCTCGTTAAAACATAGGTAACCTCTGATGTTTTCTAAGGTAAGAAACAATATTAATACACAAAGGTGTATAAAATGAATATATTTTGGTGCATCAAAGCATGATTAATCCTTATTATGGGTGTAATTGAAGAAGTTAAGAACTTAATTTGAGAAAATAGTCCTCAAGAACACATCTTACTTTAGTTGCCTAAACATTAACTAAGGTGTTCTCTCATTAAAGAAGGGATAACCTCTGGTATTTTGTAAGCTCAGAACCAATATTATTATTTTACAAGACCCTTGTTGTTACCCCTTCTTTAATTAGGGGATATCTTAGTGGAAGTTTTGGCGACTAAGTCATATGTGTTCATGTGTTCATTAGATTGTCCACCATGCATAGTAATTCCTTTTCCAGCCATGAATGTTGAAACTTTCAAACACTTAAACAAAAGAACCAATTCATGTCAGCAAACAATCCACGAAAAACCAACCAACCCATCTACCACCACTCAATCAAAAGGAAAACGCTTTCAAAATGAGCACACAACCTATCCTTCTCGGCACCATATACTGAAGTAACAAAAATATTCAAGCATAAAAACCCTGAACCCCTAACAAAAATCGTACCTCAACAAACAAAAACTAAACCTTGAAACCACAAAAAATTCTTCCTTTTTCATCAAAAACCCCATAAAAGATGAACTTTTACTCCACAACCATAAATCCCAAACGGAAATCATACGTCAACAAAAAACAAAATCCCCATAAAAGAAGACGAACTTTTACTCCAACCATCTCACCTTCATAGTGAACATCGCGGTTAAAGTGAAACCGTCAAAAGCGAGAATGACAATGAAGGCAACGAACCAAAAGGACAACAACAATCCACAACAGAGAAGAAGAACGGTCAATAGTCGCATTGCGGGAGAGAAGGGAGAGAACAAAAAAATGAGAGAATGAAAAAGACGAGCGAAGCTTCAAATGTAAAAAAACATACATATTGGTAAGTACAAAATGCAGCTTACACAAAAAGATCAAAGTTAACAGTTGTGACATAATTGGTAAAGATAAAACCAGATTCAGACAAAGCCTAGTTGTTGTATCCACAGGTCCCTTCATAACAACTTAACCCTTCAAAATTACCTGCCATTACGTTCCCCTGCACTAGTGAAAAATCAAATCCTATACAATTCCTACTTTTATTATGATATCATATATATACAGGATAAGGGATCAATGCATCAATCGCAGTATGTAAAATTGACATTCTTATATTTAGCTTTTAACATAGTCTATGATTTAACTTGAATAAAAGCAAAAATCTCATAGATGTCGTACACCCTATTTTTAAAAATGACATCATTTATAAATTTTCAAATGTGCCAATAACTATTCTTAACTGACCCAGGATGGAATAGTCTGATAATTGAGTGAAGATGGTTGAATCAAACAGGGTCCACCTACAAAAGACTCTCCCATAATCAAGTCACTAAGAATATAAAAGATATTTAATGATATCAATTAGTATCAATCATAATAAGATATCAATTCATCATTACTGATGGCTGAGGCGAAATAGATTGGAGTGAATGAGAAGTATATTTATAAGATTTTAACCTCAGCTTGATTAAGATAAGAAAATTGCTATCAATCACCTAATATACTCAATCACCTAATATAGGTATAGTACACTCTGCCTTTGTGAATGCTCCTATAAGTTACGCATGAAACCGTGTCAAGATGGATATACATAAAAAAATAATACATGTATTCAGTTTGAATTTAAAATTAAGGCTGAGATAAAAAAGAAAAAAAAAACATAGAAATAATGAACCTCACACACATTTCTGCCAATAAGTTTTGTAGATGTTCCAATAAGTTTAACAACGCATGAAACTGTTAAACAGTCAAAATCGTTATACATAAAAGAAATAATATATGTATTCCGTTTGAATTTAAAATTAAGGCTGAGATTAAAATAAGATAAAATAAGAGTAGAGAAACGTTACATAGAAATGATGAACCTAAAGCACTTCTGCCACTTGTTCTTCATGCAAACAGAAAGGGACAAAACCCCACATCACGGTATGTGAATTCATAATTGACCCTTCACACCGATTTTACTACCAAACAAGTCTCAACAATTGAAGCCAGCTCCTTTTCCGTTTCTTTACATAACTTTATTCGTAATGGTTATTTTTCTCTTCCCTTTCTTCACTTTGTTTCTTAACGCGTCAAAAGATGCTTATTGAAGAGAGTGCATGTAACGTGATTAGTAGAGATGTAAAAGCAATGTGAAGGCGATAACTTCAAGGGAACCATATTGGTACTATAAATTGGGGTGAGAGGAATGTGCATTCTCACATCACACACTCATAGTTTGAGAGAGTAAGAAAAGGTTAAGTAAGAGTAACAGTCCAATGGCCACTCTTGTTCTTCATCATCAAACTTCTCCTGCTCAAGATGCTGAGGCTCTTCATCAAGCTTTCAAAGGTTTTTCATCCATAAACTTATATATTATTTTAATTGTTTTAGTTTTGACTGTTCTATGTTTCATGTTTCTAACTATTAATGAACATAAATTCATTTAATCATTAATTTATCTTCCTGCTACATATTTTCAATAGTAGACTAATTTTCTTTAGTTTATTTTTTTATTGTTAAGGAATTTTTGTTATTCATATCTTCTTGTTGTGATGGAAATATAAAATTGAACTACTTCCGACATTCTTGATATGCCAAAATCATTGAATTGGCTGATATCTACATTCCCACTAATATTTTTTTATTGTTCTAATTTTCACTCATTTAACTTAACCGGAAGAAAATGAAACACCAATAATACTTTTTGAGTTGGAGGAAATCAAAATTTTTTTTAATTTTTAATTTAATTTTTTTAAAATTATTTTTGTTTTCCTTCTCTACTCTACCAAATGAAACATCCTTGTTACAAAGAATAAATCATGAGTTACTGTACACTAGTAACTTGTGCCAATCCACTGAAAACAAAAAGCTGAGTTAATGGAGAATAATAAATGATAAATAATAATAATAATAACATCTTGAAAGCTATAGTCAATATGAATGATCAGCATAAACCTGAGCTCAGGTTAAGTTATTTATTTGTTCAGTTTGTTTTGTTTTCTTGTTCAGAATAAAGTAATAAAGATGTGTAAAATTTATATTAGAATTTTTTTTTTATTTTAATATTTTTTATTGAATTAAATAATGATATGAACACACATGCACACATGTCATATATATATATATATATATATATATATATATATATATTTTTT
>Ga0209700_105828_pt1 | contig 20093 bp, 7 predicted proteins | sample SiratroredBW_FD_187528 | JGI IMG/M metagenome (GOLD analysis project Ga0209700, IMG submission 187528) | Root nodule microbial communities of legume samples collected from California, USA - Siratro red BW (SPAdes) (version 2) | ecosystem: Host-associated > Plants > Roots > Nodule | place: USA...
TTGAAAAAAAAAAAAAAAAAAAAAAAGACTACATTGAAAATAAATCTTCACTTACTTTTAATTGCGTCTTCCCAGATAAAGTAGGCACCTCAACTTCGCCACCAAGAATAGCCTGCAATATTAAAGCTTTTATTCGGTTTAACACTGATACAAACTTAGGTGCACTGTAAATCAGATAATTAAGATGCAAAAGATGGTATGTGCAAGTATCTTGGAGTGGGTGGGACCCATTTAAATAATATTTTCTAACAAAATGCATGTAATGGCAAAAGAGAATTGTTATAATTAAGCACCTGTAAAATGTGATATAGCTGTTATAACAGGTAAAATGTGATATAGCTGTTATAACACGTAAAAATTGATATATCCGCTGTTACAGAATTTTAGTCAATTTGCAGAACTAACTAATTTGTATGTTAGCAGGATGGCTTAGACATAGCAGAACATGAATGTTGTAATCAATACTGTACAAGATTATATAATAGATATTTGCAGCTGTCTAATCTGATGAAGACGTGGAACTAAAGCTATAACACTTCATGTAATATGTGTGAATCTGTTTCCTCAAGCTGAGAGACTGAAGGTACAGGAGATACTCATTTCAACACTTTCTTTGATCACTACATGGCGATCAACTTCTTAAGTCTGTGGCTTTATTATCTGAGCTTTCTTCAAGTCAATGAACACAGTGGCCTAACTGCTCTCATGTAAAAGGAGAGGAACAACATTGCTTTTATTGAAAATCATATATCAACTAGAGATAGTGTCGATATATAATATATGTTGTAAAATTGAGTTAAGCGATATTAAAGCCCATCTTAAAAAGATTTGTTAAGTCCATCATATCACCCACGATCGGACCATCCACAAATATCTACTCTCTATTCAAGATGTGCAGTCCTTAACATGAGAAATATACATGTCAATTGTTTTCTAGAAACATGGACAGAACTGTTTTCTGTAAGGGTCTATGACTCTAGGACATAATTCTTCTGTATTTGGTGTACTCTGAATGATTTAATATTACTCTTGTCCAGCATATCAATTAGTTTTATATCAGTGTTCAGGTCTTTCTCCTCTTTAAGATGGTTAGACATCCAAAAGTAATGGAAGCGTAGAACATATCTAGTTCTCACCTTTGTAAAGCTAATATTAGACTCCACGTAGATATCTGCACCATCTCTGATAAAGATTGAATCCTCAGCTACCTACATCACCAGAAAAAAAACTATGCTTCACTAAGGATAGAAGTATAGAACATAATTTGCCACAACAAACAAACATGTAATAGTACTATAGCAGAAAGCATATTCCTGGTTTAATTTTTAAACAGTGCATATAATAAAGATGGGAAAAGAATACTGACATATTCTACTGCATTATAAAAATTGCCTCCATAATTACATGATCTAGGAAAACAAAGCAATTCTATGATGTTGCACTTACCTAACCCAAACTAGACTACCGGTAATAACTTTTTGAGGAAATAACCTATGAATCCTAGGAAAGAGACATTTTTCCTGAGCAGGCCAAAGAAAAAGAAACTTGTATCAAGAGTTTTCACTGATAACACAACTGTTATGGTGTTCACGGTTTAACTTATTAAGTAAATTCAAACTTTACAAAAGAATTCTTGAAATCACTTCATCAGAGAAAGCATAACAATCTAACAAAACATAAAAACAAGTTTGAAAGTTATTTAAATTTTAGGAAATATTGAGTCAATTCCCATTTTGGACATCCATAGTCTTACATGATGTTACACTGTTCTATTCATGAATATAGTGTCAGTTTAGGAAATCAAATTGGTTTTGAAAAGGACAATTGATGGTAACAATTTTCATTGAAGAACTAATTTAAAGTCAACAGTACCTATAAGACCAATGTTACGTTAAATGTGTCTTTGGATGACCAAAATGGGCAATAAATCTATCATGTACGTTAAGATTATACTTCTTAATGTGTAGAGAAACTTGAGCAAGAATGCTTAAATATGAAAAAAAATGAAAACTGTATGAAGCAAATACTTATGAGTTAAGGAGACCAAGCATTGTACTTTAAGTGATGCAGGTTTTACAGTTTCTAATACAGTTTTGATCTTACAATGAAGTAAGTTTCCATGAAAAAAAAAAAGTACTTTGAGGAAGCTAGCCTGAAGTTTTAACTAGAATTCATATTTTCTTTAATAACTTTTCAGGCTATTAAGGGAGGCCCTGGCCCCAGCTTGCCAAAATGCCCCTCTGCCACATCATAAATCTAATGCGTCTATAGGCTTGTCAATATTTAAGTTGAGCAGAACTAATTTTGAACTGTCAAAGATAATTAGGATGCATGCCCAAATGAATCTCACAGATTTTATAATGAGATATATCACAATAAGGAAGAATTGATTGTGCATGCTTCCCAAACAAGCACTATTTCCCTCTAAAATGCTAAAGTTGGTTAAAACCACAGATTAATAGGCCAACAGATAGCACATTGTGAGATCCACACTGGATATTTGGACAGAAATTTGCCTTTATTTTAATGTATAAACTTCCATGTCGGCCTCCACTTCCAGCAGCATTCCCACCTTCTGGCACATGGATTGTATCTCCCGAATCCACACCTACCAACTCAGAAAACTATGATAAGAATAGGTGGAATGGGGGATTATTCTTTGAATAAAATATAAGAGGCAGAATGTGAACCAAACCTACACAGGGCAGGTCTGCAGCATGGATAAAACGTTCCATGCATAAAATATTCTTCTATATAACAATTAACACCTTAAAAAGGACCAAAGGCTATTCCATTCCATATTAAACTTGAACACAAAGATGAAACATGGGTTGAAATGATTATATGTAAGTAAAGAATTTCCAATGAACAAAGAGCTACTACAGCAACAACCAAATTGTATTCCACTATGTTCAGTTACATTGATGAGCTCTAACTAACATACAACTTCAGGTAACTTTATCACAGGTACCAAGAACCAACCTGCTGGTATAGTAACTTTAACCTCTTTAACACCTTCAACCACCCCAGATCCTCTACATGTTATACAAAAGTCCTGCACCAATTAGACAGAAAATACAAAATTATGAAAGATTTGGCACAAAATAGATAACCAACAATACAAGACTACTTGACATGGCATTTATGAAATACCTTAATGATTCGGCCTGAACCTTTACAAGTTATGCATGTTGATGTAAATGGGGGGATTGTAACCTGGCAAAATACATCACAACCAAGATTGAATAATATAACAAGTAATAACTGATAACTCTAATGCCGCAAAAAGAAATTGACTCATGAGTCATCATGATTCAAATTTTTCTTAAAAACAATTGTCATTTTAATAATCAAGATTTTTGAAGGCACTTACTCGACCTAAGCCCCTGCATGTTGGACAAACTTTTGGGATGGCATCAAGAGGATGGCCCTGCCCATCTGGATTAATACAATGAAAGTGTTTGGCATCAAATATGTGTTAAACTTCTTTCGTAATCAAAATTTATTCGTATGAAAACAATATTTTGCCATTTCCTAAACCAATAATAACAAAAGAAAATAAACAAAGCTTTCCTAATTCCTAGAATATATTAACTTTACTCACTGCAATAATCACAGGGAACTAATGCATCAAATGACACGTGTTTGGTGCATCCTCTTGCTGCTTCTGAGAAAGTAAGAGACAACTCGACCTATCAGCATAGCATTAAGCAAACAATTAAGTTTGGAAAGTTAGGAATATATTTCAAACTACAGAGAAACAAGGGTTAAGCTAACCTCTATATTTGATGAGAATTGAGTAGTTGCTTCTTCAAATATCTGTTAGATCAAGGAAATCATGAGATTTCTTCTTCGAAAACTTCTATGAAATGAATTCAAAAACATAAAGAATGTTTGTTTGTGCATTAGTGTGTAGAGAGAGAGAGAGACGGTGGGTATCATGTGAGAGCATACAAGCAAGCTATGAAGAAGTGATCCTGACCATTCAATGGACGGTCAATAATAAATCAAGCAAAAACCAATTTTGATCATTCATATATAGTCACATGACCAATAATATATATTCCATTAATTAATTTATTAATTAATAAAAGGACACGTAATTATGGGAGCAAAACAATACCTCAGAGAATACTTTATGGAATGAATCCGAAAAATGAGAACGATAAGCATTTCTAAACCTTTCTGCATCATCATGATCATATTCTGTACCTTTTGAACCACGAGAACGCATCTTCAATTGAAAAAAGGTTTCATTAGAGAAAATAATGGAAAAAAAAGTTAGTTAAGACAACATCGTAAATAAGAGTTATTTATGAATTAAAGAAATTTTGAACAACTTTAACCAATTGAAGCTCCAGAAATTTCGAACAGTAACTAATATATCAAATTTAAAATTCGAAAGTATATACAAAAAAGATTACCTCGTCATACTGTGCTCTCTTTTTAGAGTCTCTCAATGTCTGAAATTACACATTAAAACAGCAAGTGAAAAATATCAATGTTAACTAATTAGTTTAGACCATAAACAATGTAGCCGGAAGAAGGGAGGGGTAAACATGTCTGAAAATGCAAGAGAAAAATTAAACTTTCATAAAATGATAATAAAGACCTCGTAAGCTTCTCTTATATCTTGAAATTTCCTCTTAGCAGATGGATTGTTCTTGTTTGCATCTGGATGGTACCTTTTAGCAAGCTGCACAAGACAGAAAAGTGTGGCATGATAAAGTACTAACTAAAAGAAGACATCTAATTTTAGAATATTGTTGTCAAAACAGTGTGAGGATGGAAAATGTAAATATTGAAAACCAAAATGCTCAGACACAATTTTTAGTACGCTGTAAGCTCCAAAAACAGTTTGACAGATTAAATTGCAGAACAAAAAGATATCTACAATTTATACCCTTTTGCAAAATAAGGGTAATTGTTAAGTCTTCGTGTATGTATTAGATTACTTGGCTTAATTTCTTTCTGGATGCAAGAAAAGTTTTGTTATAATTGTAGAAATAAGAAGTAGATCCTAAATAATCAGTAATATCTAGATTATATATGTATTATTTGTAACATTTTTATTTTTTATAGTATCATATCTTTATTATTAGAGTATATCAAATCTCCTCTATTTTTGTATTGATCCCATTTCCTTGATAAAGCATTTATGTTATCTCACAAACACGCAGTCTTGGCTCAATATCTCTTTCTTTCCTGTGGTTTATACATGGTATCTAAAGCCTTTTTCAAAGCCATGTTGGTCCAGTAGACCCACTCTCAGGAGGAATTTTTCTGGCAAACCTTTCAATCAGGTTCGAGTGCACTGTTTTGCCGCCATCTCCAATGAGTTTTCTAGCAAGTTTCCAGCAACCTCCATTTTGCTCTGACAGGCTTAATGTTAGGATTGTGTCATGCCAATGTATCCAACCTACAAACACTCAAGCCAACCTCCCACTCCCTTGCGTAATATCTCCGAGAAAAATATGCTATAGACACTCTAGAGGAAACAGGGATTTTAAATACTAAGTCTATGGACACACCAATGGACACTTACAAGGAAAATTGTATTCTTAACCTGTGAGATACGAAAGGTTAGTCGGTAAGCTAAATTACCTCTTTATGACTCAACCTGACATTGCCTTTGTAGTGAGCATAGTAAGTTAAACTCTCTTCATCAAGACCATTGGGATGCCGTCATATGGAACCTAAATTTAAGATGCCCCTGAAAAAGGCCTCATTTATGAAGATAAGATACAATTGTTTAGTATTTTGATGCCGATTGGACAAGGTCACCGAGCGATAGAAGCCCCATTGTGTTCTTGTTGGAGGTAATTTAATATCTTAGAGGAGTAAAAAACAAAATGTTGTGGCAAGATCAAATGTAGAAGCAAAATAGAGGGTAATGGCATTAGTCACTTGTGAGAGCTTATATGGCAAAAACACTCCTCAAAGAGCTTTAAATTTGAAGAAAAATCTCAAATGCGCCTTAAATGTGACAAGTAGGCCGCATTAGATATTTGCCTCTAATCTGGTCTTTCATGAGAGAACCAAATATATCAAGGTAGATAATCATTTCATGAGAGAAAAGTTGGAGTTTGGAGACATTACTGCTAGATTTGCCAACTCTAGTGAACTGTTGGTTGACATATTCACCAAGTCTCTAAAGGGATTGAGGATTGATCATATGTAATGCAAGTTGAGCACATACAACTTATATAAGCAACAAATTCTATATAATAAAAAATATGTAGATTATATATGTATTATTAGGAACACTTTTATTTATCCCAAATCATATCTTTATTATTAGAAAATATCAAATCTCCTCTATTTATAGTATGGATTTTGTTTCTCAATATAAATAAAGCATTTGTGTTGTCTCTTAAACACATGGTTTCAACTCAATGTTTTTCTCTTTCCTATAGTTTATTAAGATGAAATGAATGTAGTTAATGTGATGTTGGGGGATAAGGGATATCAAGAAACAAATAGAAAAACAAAACACCATATTTTATTATGGGACAAAGCTTTCAATTCCCCTTAGTGCACACACATTACGGAAATATCAAAAAGACCAGCAGGAAGCCTGTACAGTGCATAGGTGTTTGTAATACATGTTAAATGCGAAAAAATATAAATTTAAAAATATTGAAGAAAAATTATTTCACTTGTTAATAGAATATGTAAATTACAATATAAAACGTATAGAAAATTTTAATTTTGAAAATCTAAACCACTAGTTTAATTACAAAAAATATAATTTTAGTAAAGATAATGAACAAAAATGAGAATGGCTTTAACTTCTTTTTCCATTCACAGAAAATTTTTCCTCTCCTAAATTAGACAAAATGAAGTAAAAACTACAGAAAATGTAGTGCTCAGCAAAATTAGCTTTATTTCAGAACAAGAGATCAGCAGCATGGCTAGCACAATGTAATTTAGGCTCAGTTGAAATCCAAATTCTCAGGAACATTATCAGCATGAGATCCCTTTTAATAACTTCCTCCAATGTCATTCTAGCCTCCCTCTGTCCCTTCTTCATAAAGGTAAAAACCATGAGATCCACTCTCCTCACCAGTGGCTGCCTTTGCACATATCGAAACCATACTGACTTTATATTATCTTTTCCTCAATCATTGTCACACTAAATTACCACCAATATCTTTTCTTATACAATCATTCTGTAATATGTCCTTAACAACACGTTCATCTTAACAAACTCCTTTTTAGTGCTCTCATTTTTTTTCTCTCACTGTTTCTTAAAAGCTCAAGATTCACAACCATAGAGTATAATTAATCCTACTATCATATTGCAAACGAAAAAACTTCTCTTTTAGCTTGGTAGGAGCTTTGTGTTCACAATAACTCTCAAATGTTTTCTCCTTTGTGTGAGATCTTCATTAATTTCGTAAACATTCTGTAATATTGATCTACGTTGCGGTTAGACATTTCCAATTTCTACTTTCAAGTAATTTTCCTATTTTTTTTTTTTTTTTGCTAAAATTGCATATATTGCGTACCACTCCTACTCAAGAAAAAACCTTTGTTTATGATGTCAATCTCCAAAACTCAAATTTATAGTTAACATCTACCTTGCTTCCTCAATCAAAACTATATTGTCTACAGAAAACATGATTTAAGTATAGTTTTTTATGTCTCTGGTACATACATCTAAGACTAAATTAAACATGAACTCGAAGATCAGTGCTAATGTAAACATATCCTTATAAGAAAGTCCCCAGTCTTGCCTTCATTAGTTCTCAAACAATAAAATATTCATCCATACATGTCTTTTATAGGTCAGACACAAGATATGAACAGGTAAACCCGGTTAGTAACTATAAGATTTCCCTATCCTTATAGCTAAACCTGGTTTGGTAACATTAAAGTATTGTCGTGACTGAGAATAGATCATCTAATCTGCCATTGCTGTCACTCCTAACAAGTACAAAGTAATTGTAATAAAATATTCCTCCGACGGAGAATAGATTAATTTGCCATCGTTGTCACTCCTACCAAGTACAAAGCAATTGAAATGAAATTTCATCTCTCCTACAAAAAGTGTTCTAGATGAAAATTGAATCATCCCCATTGCCCAAACAAAACATGACAATCTTCAATAGACTGCACTTTCACTCTACCTAACCTAACAAGCATAGATTTCATCAACCAACATTTGTCCTGAGCCATACAAAACAAGAGATTCGTAATACTCACGCACCAAGTGAAATGCCTTCTTTATCTCGTCCTGACTGGCATTTTCAGGAACACCAAGAACTCGGTAGTAGTCTCGCTCAGCCGAAGAAGACAATGCTGGAACAATACAACAAGCAGAAAAGGGAAACCAAATGAAAAAACCTCAACGTATAAGACATCACAAATCACCAATATTAATAAAAACAATACAATTCACGTTCGTTTCAATCAAACCTGTGGCATGGAAATAACGATATCTAAACGGTATTCTCGGAATCAGAGACTCCTCTGTTTTCGTGACGAAACCGCAACTGACCAAAGCTGATACGCAGAACATTTAATTCCGTATAAGAAATATCGAAAAACTAATCATTATGCAAAAAAAAAGAGAAATTCGAAACGTGCCCCGAGCCAGCAAAAACGATTGGCCAGTCGACAAGAATTTGCTGAATGATGATTCTCCTTTATCCACGAGCAATTTTGAGGTCACAGACGAAAGCAAATGGCGCCGATACTGCATTGGAAGAATCGATAGTGTGAACGATGCAGGAGAAAAAGGAACGGAGATTTTGAATAGTTTTGGGATTTTTCGTTCCTCCACTTACCGGCGTTAAACGCGTGAACCTTCTCATTCGGTCAAAAGGCTTGTGGATTAGTGACATCGGCGCACAACCGCAAATCTCCTTAAAAAAGCATCGGAACACCGATGAAGTGTTATCGGCGACTACGTGATAGATTCCGGTGGCGGTGATGGTGCGTGCTCACAGATTTTTGGGCCTCGGGGTTTTAGCGTACTGGGTTTAGGTGCGGGCTTAACATTAAGGACTTGATGCAACGGGGTCGTTTCATTTCAGTTCCTGGCTAGAGTGGCTTCATTACCTAATTTTGTTTTTCTTTAACAAAGATTCAATTATTATAATTATGATTTTGATTTTATTTTTTTATAATTAAATTCATAATAAATAAATATTTATGGACTAAATTACATTTTTTTCTCCTTTAACTCCTTACTCCTCTACACACTTTATTATTTTAACAATATTACTCTCCTAGTGAATTACACTAATTTCTCTAAATACTTAGAAACATATTACAATAGTAGCAAATGTGAATTAAATAAGATGTTTTGAAATTCAAAAAAGTATCACGGATTTATATTATATGTTATAGATTTATAATTAATGATTTTTTTTTTACAATTATGTTATTGATACAAAATATTTATTGCCTTACCGTTGACTAATTTTTGTTGAGATACTTGATCGATAGTGAGGTTCTCTTTTAAACTTATGACACACATATATTGATAATGTTAAACAATTAGTATTAAATTAAAGATAAAAAACAAAGGTAAATTTAAATAAATACGTAATTATATAAAGATATGTGCTTATATTGATACTTTTAAGAAATTATTTCCAATATAAAGATAGAAAAGCAAGAATAAATTTAAAGAAATAGATACAAACATAAAGATAAGTGTCCTTTAAGGTTAATTTGATATTCAAATATGTTTCAAAGTTCAAACAAATATATTTCCAGAGTTGATACAATTTTAATATTTAAAATAAATTTTGAATATGTTTAAATTGAACGAAAATACAAATGATAAGTAAGTTTGAAAAAATATATCTTCAAAGTAAATGGAATTTCGTTAGATCATGAGTTCATGAACACGTAATATCTGTTACCCGAATATGCAATGGTAAACTTCATCAAAATGTGCAACAGTAGCAATATATAGTCCAAAATCAGTAACAAAAATGTACAAATACACCGAAAGACACTAAAACAAGTACTTGACCACTATGAGAATGTGGGAACTTAGCTTGTGTAGGAGTTTATTTATTTTTTCCATAAATAGAGCAAATTGTATTAATTTATTTTTTCATAAATAGAGTAAATTGTAAAGTTTCAAGGGCTTGAAAACATTCACATCAACTCTTGTTACCATTTATGCCAATAATTAATCGATGGCTCTTAGATTCTATAAAAATTTATATAATCTTATCCATTTTTTTCTTTTACATCTTTCTATAACTTTGCTTTTTATTTACTTTTCTTTTCTTCCTATCATCCATTGTATGCATGTACATGCGTGAACCACTGTATCTTTGCCACCATCGTGAACCTAGTGTCATTGTTAAATATAAAGTTGTCGTTGCAGGAGGTTAGTAACATATCATTTATTTGTATATTTTTAAAGTATGTTTATATATAAAGTAACAATAAAATTAATTAATTAAATTTTTTATTAAATATGATTTGATATATGACAATTTGGATATACTTGATTACAATTTTGATGTAATTATTAAATGTTGATGTTTAACAAGAATTTCAGTATTTATAATCCACATCAATATTAAATTTTAAGTTTTAACAATCTGGTACAACTAGTTGTTATTTATTTGTAATTGTAAATTAGCCTCCATGCAAACCATGTCCGTATTTTACATCAGTTTATTTTAAATAGCTGATGTAACTATTTTTCCAAAAAGTATTTATTTATTTTGTAAAGACATATTATATTATTTTATTTCTCAATTTCGCATCGTTCTAACAATCGATATAAAGTCTATCAAACTTATTATATCAGCAACATCTAAGGTCAACTCTAAAACTAATGTAAATAATGATAATGTAAAATGCTTCCTTTTTATAATTTATTCAATTAAAAATAATAACATATTTCTAATTAAAATCAAATAATGTCTGCAATATGTTGACTTAACGTGTTCCATATCTATTCAAATTAATCATCTTAAGACTAGTATTATGCTTTTCGAACTAATTCCCCAAATTCTCTATTAACAAGCATGCATGCAGTTTAAGATTTTTTCTTTTTTATGTGACAATTGATAGTTTGAATTAGTTAAGAAAAATAAATAAATCACAGCAAATATCTAACACAACTTCAAAATATAGGAAAGAGAAAAAAAATTATAAAAAGAATAATAAGAAAGTGAAAATAATAAGAGCTTTCCTTCCTTTAAATTGTTTATTTAAATAATAATATAAAATATATTAAAATTTATTTATATACTAATTTTTGTATAAAAGTATTAATTTTTATTTCTATATAAATGTTTTAACAAGTTGGTCTTAGATTTGACTCGTTATAGTGATATTAAATAATGTATGTTTTCATTTAAGAATAAAAGGAATATCTTATTGTATCTCAATAATAATAAATAATAGTAATAATAATCTTAAGAAGTGTAATTTATGTCTAATTTATTCCAACAAAATTGAAATTGCTCAACTCTTGTGTTAGATTATATTGTTTAATGATGGTCTAGTGACCCAACAACCGTGTTAGGATAGTCTCTGATACTATCTTAAGAAGTGAAATTTAAGTCTAACTCATCCGTACAAAATTGGTTGATAAGGTGAGATTTGAAACCATTTATAAACTATTGAAATATCTCATCTCTAGGTGAGATAGGATCTCTAACAAATAATAATAAAATTCGAATATGTTTTAAAAAAAAATAACATGAATAGTAATATAATCTGCAACAGTGAGCTTTATGATCTATTAGTATTACAATATTACAAAATATGTAAATAAGATAAGACTAAGATATGATAAAAGCATTATAAACTTTAATTACATAAAATACTTTATGTATACACGATAACACGTTGATAACATTGTGTTATCTGATCATATGTGTGACATAAACTAGATAATATGATAGCATATATATTATTTTCAAAAGATAATTTTCCTTTTCGTTAAAATTATGAAAAAAAAATATGTAATTACATTTTTAATTAGAAAAATATATATGTACCAAAATTGTCTTAAATATTCATAAAATAATAAAATATTTCTTAGAAAAAAGTGTTTCCAAACAGTTGAAATTATTCCAAAAGCAATTTAAGATAGTTTCATTCGGAACAAGAAACAGCAACTAAAAAACTTCATACAAGGACCCGACTGTATTCATCCTCCCCACTGCTTATGTTCATCATCTCCATCCTCGAATCCCATCGGGATTAGAAATTGGATTTTCATACCTGATCCAGTTGGAATTCAAATCATTCATTAAAAGATCAGCTTTTGAAAAAAAGTTGAAAATTATACGAAATAGTTGAAAACCCAACAAAAAGAAGACAAAATGATAAAAGAAGACTAAAATGAATGAGAAAGTTACGTCGAAACAGAAGATGAAATGAAGAAAAAAAAAAAATGAGGGAAAAACCCAACCCTGAATCCAAAGAGTTGGATTACACTACCTATCCACAATCTCAAACTCAACTTTTTATGAGAGAAAAACCTAAACCTGACAACTCCATTTCTCCCATAAATTGACTATGGATACAATGAAGTCACAATCAGTAAGGAAAAATTCTTTAATATTTTTGGTTCCTCAAACGACCCCGCTCTAACTGACTACGTAAAAAACAGACACCAAAGTAGCTATTTATTTCCACCTCCTTTTCCAAAATAATAAAGCAATGGCAAAGTTGTGGGCACTATTACAATTATATGAAGAACCTGCATATTCACATGCAATGTAAGTACTTGAAGGTATTCATTGTTATCCAGAAACATTTTGGATGGATGTTTCTGTTAAGGGGGGCGACATTATGCTGCTGTATCAGCAGGTTTTGATATTTGGGTATTTTAAATTATGACAATGCTCGTTACTTTTGGCCTATTCCGTGCACCATCATTTCGAGAATTCTAAATGATGAAAATGTTTCTGTGATGGTAAAGACATTATTTTGTATTCAGTGCACCCTATTTTGGCCTTTCGGTTCGGTGCTAATAAGGATCCGATGATATTCTAAGTGGATAAAATTTCAAAGTTACGGTCAGAGTTTAAAACTTATTTATCATAAATATAAAAGTTACGAGAGACTAACTGAAATTGTAAGAAGGATTGTAACACTAAGGAAGTATAACAATAAACGCACAAGCACCATATGCCCTGTTTCCGAGGGCTGAATGAATGTTAAACAACGGTACAGAAGAGGAGAAAATTTACTTCCCATACTGTTGTCACGAGGGAAATATACAAGACAATGAAAAACACATTGGTTTCTGGTTTCAGAAGCAGCCCTTTATTCTTTTTTGTTTTTTAAAAAAGGAAATTGCAAGGTGTCAAAATTCTGACTACTATTGTCATGACAATCTAGAAAGTATTCAAAGAGTATTGAAAATCGTTCTCTCTTTCTAGTTTAAGTTACTTTAGAAAATAAAAAATTGTTTGGAGAAGTTCTCCATTAGTTTAAGTTTTAATATATATTACAGTAAGGGATTACAACACGAGCTTCAATAGGGCTCTAACATTCCCAGGCTACTTTAAAGATGACAGTGCAGACGCAACATTTCGAGAAATTCGGTCATGTATAGGCTCCTGAAAGAAGAAAAGTGTAATAGTGTTATTGCATTAGATAATATAATTTAAAAAATAGATATTTATGGATTACCTCGGTCAATGGAAGCTCAAACTTTGATTTGGTTATAGTCTCGTACAAGAAAATGTATCTGTCCAGTAGAATAGTATGATGTTCATTTAAATGAAAGAAATGAAAATAATGTATCCAAATCAAGCACAAGTTGATTTACAGAAGTAGATCTATACAAACAAGAATGAATAGGATATACATGTCATGAAAGTGGAAACTGAAAACTGATGATCACTGTATTCATTTTAATGCATACTAGCAAGGAACAGTCAGAAAATTTCTTAAACAATGTAATGTTTTCCTTTTATCACCTAACGCGACAATATGTCATGTCGAGAAACATTTAAACAAATAAATCTAAACCTCTCATAAATTATTCAGAATGAAAGTTAAAGAAAAACCTTTCATGTAACTGAAAATAAATAACATAAAAACATCAGTTTAAAGCAAGAATCCATAGGGGCATCAACTACTAGTGTTTTTGGCATCGAAGAGTTTTGGCAGCTTTTAAATGAAGGAATGATGGATTTTTTTCCCTTGTGGTTTTATTTGTTTCTTCATTATTGAGCGTCCCTTATCCACCAAATTGAATTTCTTCTTTAATTTAAGAAAAAGAAAAGAAACGAAAATGAGGATAATACACAGCACAGTTCTTCCATTCAAATTTGTACATTACAAATCTGACACTAGAATTTCTATCACGGTCTTACAAAGAAAAATTAGAGCACAACTACTTCAGGTTCATTTCTAGAAGTAAGCTTCAATGCAAAATATATCAAGTGTAAAAGGAACTAGCGACAGAAGACATACCGCCAGGATAACTCACAAACAAGATCTTCGGGAGCATCAGGAAGGACCTAAATAAAATCCACCAGTGTGATGTGATGCAATCTTTAAAACTTAAAAGTTAATCCATTGACAGTATAATGTAAATACCTCATCTTCATATGGGTTGCAGTGACTTTTAAACCACAGCCTCAAGAACTCCTAAAAATTGGATACTTAAATATTAGGGAATTGCTGACTATCTATATTTTGATAAAAAAAAAAGGTTAACAGATGGAAGGCAATGCATCCACTAAGCGCATGCTTGGTTCAGCTTATTTTGATTATTGAGTGAAAATAAGCAAATATTTTCCTAAAAATAATCTACACCAAACATGCATTAAATATATACACTAGAAAGAAACACAACTCACTTAATGAGGTGATACACATAAAATACCTTGTCAATATTTTCAGGCTCAAGACCATTTTGAAAGCGCTCCAGGTAAGAATTGGCAATCCAATATCTACTTGAATCAGGAGTATGGACCTGGAATTTGGAAAGAGAATTTTATCACATTTGTATACTTAATATGTGAATGTAGAGTTCAATACGCATTATCCATCAGGGATAGCATTGTACCTCATCGATCAACATAATTGAACCATCATTTGCCTTCCCAAACTCATACTTAGTGTCTACCAATATGAGGCCATGTTCTGATGCCACTTTCTGCAAAGTCAATCAAATGGAAAAGTGAAACGAAGCAAAGGGAAAAAATAATTTAACAGCAGTGAAAATATAGATTGTGCACACAGGATCAAGCAACCAATCAATGTATCAATAACCTATATTCCTAGGGAGGTTATCAAATAAAATTAATAGAGAACACTAGGCCCCTTCGATGAATAGATCATATACTCAAAATTTCGTTACTTGTCAGTGATGATTTACATACAAATCTCCATCCATTACTGTGGAAAAATGAAATTTGTATGCAAGAGATGAGATTGGTAGAAATACAAGGAAGTTGTTTCAGTGGGCTACAGCTCTTGAAGTTGCAACAAACTGATCAGTAGAGCAGCATTTCTTAGATATTTCACTGACGAAAATGACTGAATTGATATTACTGCTGTTGGATTTCTGATGATTACTTTAGTGTTTGAGTAATGTATTTACAAGTGATTTGACATCATGATTCATGATAACATAAGTTTGGAGCAAGTTGGTCGTACTTATGCAAATTTTGAATTGACAACTTGCCTACAGCAAAGTTCCTTCATTAAATGATGAATACAAGTTGAGTAATGTCTTTTTAATAAACGTTTACAGAGACACATTTCCCATACTTATACAGTGTTTGAGAATAAAGCCATCTATTTTATAATTAAGGAATGATGATCTGTCCCTAACTTCTATTTCTTCTCTACTATGCATGGCAAAGAAAAAATGAGAGAATGTGGGGACAGACCAAGCTAATTCAACATACTGCTAAATAGTGCATACATTATATTATATAATTTCACGAATGGTGCATCCCATACCCTGTGAAGATCTAAAAAGGCTTAAGAAAGCACTAGGATAATGGGACTCTCCTTTCACCTTTCTACTTTTAAAACCAAAAAGTAACCTTTTCGAAATTATGGTCCTTTCATGTAAAATATAACATTAATATACATGGATCAAAATAAAGAAAGGTTTCAATTAACAGAAAAGAGATACAAATGATTCTGACCAAGGACTTTCAAGAGGGCTGGACTCTCCCCAACAACCTGAACTTTACAATTCACAAGTTGTCTCTGCCTCTCAACCTTTTTTCTTATTTATAGGCAACATGCCACCATTTTCTAATTATTTCAGCTCCCAACTCCCTAACTAACTAATTATTCCACTAAATACGGGTTATCTGACAGAACCAAATATATGAAAACCAATATAGAAATAAATTTCTACAGAATTAGCAAAGACATCATGGTATTTGAACCACCGAATATCATACTCAAAAAGGTGTAACTAACTAACTTCAAAGAAAAATATGTGAATATGTACATCATGGAGTATCATGGAACTCTCTTCCAGAGAAGAACAGTTTTACATTGCACATATTGATTCCTAAAAGTATACCTTAACTATAGAACAGACATCGTAAAAAAAAATCAACCATAATACTGTTGTCTTTTTCCTCCTTTTCCAGTTTGCAAATGAGTTGCTGACACATTATCTATCTAAGCTAACCCAAATAAAAGATAATGTTAGTTACATATATTATCACATTATTTAAAAGTTATTTCTTCTTTTGTGCAAAAGAAAAAATGTCATATTTTACAAGTGATCTTAGTGGCTACAGTGAGAAGGCACTTCACTGTGTCCTTTATTTCCCAAATTCAAAAATGACTTTGCAAGCGTAGCTTATTACCTGTCCATATTCAAACAAGGCTAATGCTTTTTCACTCACTTCTTCATAATCAGCTCGAGTCATCAGTCCCCTTTCTATAATCTGCAAGGGAAATGATCATAAAAAATTCAAGATAAGAAACTGTTATCAAAAGATAATCATTTTGGTGGAACTCCATCATCACACCTTAGTAACTCCAAGAACAAGAATATTCTACTAATAATCATGGGGATACCCTAGGCTTTTATTCATGCTTCCTTTTACCAACGTACCAGGTTAGTCCACTACTCCACCTTTAACAAGAAAATCTACAATCATAATTTTGCTCATTTCTTCATTGATCTTGGATGATATTTTCAGACAAATAACGACATAAAAACTGCAATATAAAGCAAACTGAAAAGAAACACCATTGATGATTTAACACAAGCATCCTCTTTTATAAGGGGGCCAGGAACTAATTGATAACTCAAGACAGTATTATAACAGGATCATCATTCGCTGTAACTTCAACCATACTGAAGATGCTGGTTGCAAGTGATAAAACTAGGCATCATACCTCATCCGGAGTGACAGGAACATCATGATCTGCAGCCTTGGTTGTTGGAGTGAGTATATTTTCAGACAACTTCTGATTTTTTACCATTCCTGTCATGTGTTAATGTCCTATTAAATATAGGGACACATATTTTAAGAATGAGACACAAACGAGAAATCCCACCATCTGGGAGGACATTTCCACAATAGTTCCGAGCACCCTTATTGTAGAATGTCCATAGAGATGTATCAGTACTTCCAGTGACGAATCCTCTTGCTACAAGCCAGTAACATGTGTCAACATACGGTTGTTAGAATCCGAACCTTCCATTTTTAAAAGATTTAAATATTTTACAACACTTCACAAACACAATAAAATTAAATTTCAAAGACACAAGACAATATGTGGATCTTCAGAAAAAACCCAAAATAAATTTAGATAGTCATGAACCAGGAACTGCAATCATTTTATCTCAATTACTCAAGTAAAATTTATGGATTCTCTTCCAAATTTCAAAATAATTAAACAAAATGCTGTCAAGGATATATCCACAATATCTATTATTTTCCCAAGTTACCTTTTATAGCAAAAGGACTCCTCTTCTACATCCTACATTAAAAATATCTCACTTGCAGAAAAAAATATCTGTTTAAGTGACTCCAGTGTAATATGCCAATTAATCAACAATGATCGAACCTGTCAAAGGATTTAGTAAGATGTGAAAGTAATAATTAACCTGAAAAGCCCAACCATCTTTGTTATTTTCACCACTTCTCAGAATAGTATTTGTATTTCCGGTAAGAAATTCACTTATGTGAGAATTCAGTATAAGTTCAGACATATTATAAGATAGCTCTGATCCCCACTTGCTCCAATAAAAAAAACTCTCACATCTATTCTTACATAGGAAATGGCATGATATGGTATTACAAAATAAAATGGAAAAAGAAAAACTGCAGTTACATGATAACACTTTTCATGTTATAGTTGTAGTGTCAGAAGCTAAAGGTGATTAATGAAGTCGTCCAATAAGCCAACAAAAATTGTTTGGATTAGCAAGTTACTCACCAACAAACTCAACAGGGAAAACTGAGCATTTCTTAGCTATTGTAACATTTTTGTCCGGAGCTGATACAACTGCATTAGAAACTATCTGCTTAGTTCTTTCAAACCACCACAAACTTGTCTCATTCAGAACCTGCAATTGGGAGGGAAAAATGATCAGGTTATTGAATGTCAAGTGTTCAGTAGCCACCACTCCACCAGCTAAAAAATAATTTTCCACGCATCCTCTTATTCATCTACAACTTCTCCATCAAAACAATTAGTTTAATGATCCAGATCATTTCCTTTCCCTTGAGTCCACAAAGTCTCATGTTAAGAGCCAAAAAAAACACACAAATACAAGTATCCAGAAAAGATAACGGTCATTCCTCTCATAATAAAAACTGTGCTTTCTTCTACATTACCTTCTACAAACCATGGATAACACAATATGACACGGGACACGAATACTGTATACAGTTAGTTATATATAACACATGCATGGCAGGAGTATGGCAAACTTAAAAATTTCAAAACATGACATGCCTATAGCACAACACACGATACACATTTCCAAAATTTAGAGAGAAATACAGTTTGTCCAATTTCCTTTTCATCCAAAATCTATAAAGTTTTAAGAAAATCATTTCAAAAACAGGTGTGCTAAAAATCCAAAAACAGAATCAGGTAAATGCTTTATCGTCCCCCTTATATTGTTTTCTTCAAATGCTAAGAAGATGAAATTTTAGAAAACAGCAATGTGTTCGTATTTTACCTAAGCATTTCGGTACCCTAACTCCTATTAGAAAAGAAATTCGTAACCATTCAAAACCCGAATTAATCACACACCTGGCCTTTGAAAGGAATGGAAGCAAGAATCCTATCAAACGCACTCTGCCGATCGGTGGTCACCAAAACGAGGTAATCCCCAGCGTCGTAAATATCTCGAACCTTCCAACACGCAACAAACAATTTCTCAATTCAAACGACACAGAACAACAACGAATAAATAAATAACGGTTTCAAAGATGGCACACTTTGCCGCGGGTTTTGGACACGAGACCGGGAACGGTGTTGTGGAGGTTAGTTTCGGAGAGGCAGTTAGAGAGTGCGGCTCTTCTGATAACGTCAACGACGTCGTTTCTGCGTGGACTGTTCACGAGAGAGTCTCCCAGAGACGGTTGTTGCTGGCCTTCTCTCGGCATCACCGAGGCGCGGATTGCTCGAAATCCGTGCGGTTTGAAAGCGATTTTACTTACGCGCCCACGCGCCGCCGCGGAAGTGCGATTAATAGGTGGTAGAATCTCGGCGCCGAAGGTTTTGGGAGGGTTTAACGCAACCGTAAAATCGCCCATTGGTTACTGAGACTGAAGCTGTTTCTCTTACTGTGGTTACAACAGTTGAGTTTTGCTAAGGGCTAAAAAACAACTTGACTTATCATGCAATTTAAATGGTGAAATAATATGCAATAGAGTAATATAATATAGCTAAAGGCAACCAAATGGACGGCAAAAATTATGAGACAAAATTAAAAATTAAAACATACATATCAAAGCAATAAGAGAATAATAGAACTATTAAAAAATAATAAAGTGATGTGCCATATACTTGTGTTTTTTTTTAGAAAATAAGGCAAAATCAAATATTGAGTCATAATATTAGTATTAGTGATGGTTATAACATTAATGATGGCTTTTAACATTAGTTATATATGTTTATATATATATATATATATATAT
>Ga0209700_105830_pt1 | contig 20080 bp, 8 predicted proteins | sample SiratroredBW_FD_187528 | JGI IMG/M metagenome (GOLD analysis project Ga0209700, IMG submission 187528) | Root nodule microbial communities of legume samples collected from California, USA - Siratro red BW (SPAdes) (version 2) | ecosystem: Host-associated > Plants > Roots > Nodule | place: USA...
ATATATATATATATATATATATATATATATATATATATATGTATATATATATATATATACATATGTATATATATATATATATATTATTCGCATAAAATTATAGATGTTAATTTTTAAGAAACCTCATCTCTAAAATAACCGCATTGTATAATTTTTGAATGACCTAAAAAAATACTAAACTTTTAGAATGATAGAAAACGGATATTTATAATTGAATGAGGATAAAAAATAAATTGTACCACAAAAGTCATTATTACCAATAGAATTTTATATTTATGAAACTTTTCTCATGAATTTTCTATAAAAGAATTATAAGAAATGAGTTTTTCTATTAACTTTTCTGTAACTTCTTGAAATTTCACAAAATATTTAATGGAAAAGTCGCATAAAATATGAAAATTTTAGAAGCGTATCTAACTTAATTTTATCCATGACAATTATATATTTATAATTTTAGAAGACTTGGAAAAATATTAAAATTTTTACAAGAATTAAAATATTTGTAATTTTATAAAAACGAAAACCTTATTTTACCTTTTATAATATATATTTTATGAAACCTCATTGAATGTGTATTGTGGCTCACCTATTATGTCCCAAAGACTATTCTTCAGAAATAAGCTCATCCATAATGTTCTAGAGGGTCACAACACCTTCAAGATCTGTCCTAAATGACTAAAAATCAAACTATTTTATTAGTTAATTTTACTTCATGTGACATTCTTACCCTTCATTACTATATTATATAAATCAATTTGATTGTGTGGCTCACTGATTTGTCTAAAAATTGGCCAATTATTTAAAATTACATTGATTATAATATATATATATATATATATATATATCCACTAATCAAAATTGGAGATATTAAAATGAGTAAGTAGCTGATGACATAAATTAAATTTTGTTAAATAAACTATAGTGTAAACTAAACCAAACAACTTTTACTATAATAAATTGTTTATTTTTCCACAAATATTTACCAATGAATTTATATATGTGGTAAATGTGTAAATTTTATAAACATAAATTAATTATCTACATAAATAATCAATAAACATCCATTACCACAAAATCCTAGCATCTAGATATCACCACAATCATCTACTATTTTTATTTATCTCTCTCTCGTGTTTTACTTTTAAGTGCGTTATTCTCTGTTTCGCTTTTATTTGATTTTTTTTATTCATGTAATTAGTTACCTTTTATGTTCTTTTTTTTTGTTTCGCTTGTTTTTGACTTTTAAATATATATATTTTTTATTTATTTCTTTTGATTGTTCCCTTCATTTGAATTATTACTCGCTCGTTATGTCACTTGATTGTTCCTTTTTTTTTAGAAGTGAACAAGCATTGTAATTTGATTTTCTTATTCATTAGAAAACTTAATTTCTGTAATTATATATTTGAAATGGAAATGTCTGATTGGGTTCTAGACAAGAAGTTTGAATGTCTATCATGATCATCAAATTATTGATTTTGATTCAACTTTAATAACGAAGGAAAGACAAATCAATTAAATCTTAATATTTACACAAGATGTTAGTAGTTTTTAACTTCATTTCAACCTTAAATCGTAAGAATAAAAAAAAAGATTTTTTTGACTTTTTAAGATTAAGTATAAGTTATTAAGTATGTGATGTGAACTTCATCGTCTTACTTTTATATGCATTCGATTTGATTTAGTGTAAGCTAGTCATATTTGATATAGACCTGGTCATTTGATCTAACATTAATCTAATTTGATTTGACCTAATTTGAATTTTTTTATTACTTGACTAGTTCTAGGCACTTTCAACTCGATTCAATCTGGGTCTCACCTAACATTGCTTGGTGTGGGCTCTATTCAATTCACCTAGAAGTTTATCTCAACTTAGCTTTATATGGATCAAGCTGACTTGACTTGATTTGGACTCAGACCAACTCAGTTTGACCTAAACTCAAGCTAACTCAGCTAGACGTGGATCCAAGCCCTCCTGGCTCATCGTGGACTTGAGGCCACTTAACCAACATGGGCTTGTCTGAATTGACCCGACTAGACCTTTCCCAACTCAACCCAACTTGGGCTCATCCTATTTTGGCTCGACCTAAGTCTCGTTTACTTAGCCCAACTTAATCTCGACATGACTAGGTTTGACATAGACCTATCTCGACTTTTCATGACATAAACCTGATAAACTCAACTCGACTTATGATCAAGTTGAATCAACTTGATATGGAACTGAGCAAACTCAGTCTAATCGTGGCCCAGATTGACTTAGATCAATGTAGGCATGGGCTTGCTTGACCCAATGTCGACTCAGGCTAACTTGGCTCAACTTGGGACTTGACTAACTTAGAACATGAGTCAAAATCATTTTAACCTGACTTAGGCCTTGGTAGCTTAGCCCAACTTGGTGTTGGCTTGATTTAGCCTAATGTGAGTCTATCTCAACTTGGTCTAACAAAGATTCAGGTCAACTATACTTGAATTGGGCCCGAGTCAATTAGGCTTGAAGTGAGCTCATGTTAATTTTTCCTTAAGTGGACCCAATATGACTAGACCCAACTTGGGTCCGAGCTTACTTAGTCTGACATGGATCTGGCTCAACTCGACGACCTTTTTCAACTCGACTTGAGCTAGGCATAACTTAGCCTGACTAGGTCTTACCCAACCTAGCCAACTTGACATGGTTCTAGTCTGGCCTAACTTGACTTGGACCCGACCTAACCAAGACTAACTTAGGTATAGACTAGCCTAACTTGAATTTAATCTGAATCTAGCTTGACTTAAAGTTGACCCAACCTAGCCCAACCCAACCTAACATGGGCTTAGCTTGGCTTAACCTAACCTGGTTTGGTCTTATCTAGCTTGACTTTGGTGTAGTCTAATTTAACTTGTCTTGAACTCGACTTAACTCAACCTTGCATGATTTGAGTCCAACTCGACTAGGTCTTACCTTACATAGGCATAGCCTAACCTGACGTTTCATAACTTGAACTAACACAAAGTCACATTGATTTTGGATTTTCAAAATGAGAAAAGAAATAGCCAATCTATATTGAATCTAAATCAAATTACATGGAATGATTTAAAATCCAAAAATATGTATTTGATTCAAGATAAATCTATCAAAGTAGATTTAAAGTAATATAAATTTGGATTTTGTTCACTAATATATTTATTAGGTATCCAAGAGTGGGTCTAGTCCTACATTGAGTAGAAATGTGAAAGTTGAGCAACATATAAGAAAGAAGACCCACAAACCTATTGTCTTAAGGTTTTGGGTTGAAGATGGTGTCGTTCTCGTATGTGGATGTGGTTCTTGTCTCATTCTTGTTTGATCTTTTTAGTGTTTTTTCCCTTGATTTTTTAGCAATATCATCACCATTCATATATTATAATCATTTTATATCATATCATTCTTTTACATTAACATGTTCAATTCACCATGTATATGTAATTACATTGTGCTCCATTCATCATGTATATAATACTTAGACACAAAATATGTCATGGCTAACTACGAGAGGTCTTCTAGAAAACTTTAACTTTGATAAACAAGTTTATCTAGAGACTAACACTAGACACATACTAGAACCCGATCAAGGTCTCCTATGTTAGGGTGGCACAAAGTGTATGGTAATAAAAGCTAGGTATACACCTACTTACCAAGCCTGATGTAAGTCTCCTTCAGCTTCTCACAACTTGAAATCCTGTTTACATGACTAAACAAACAGTGAAGTTTAAGCCTGATGTAAGTCTCCTTCAGCTTCTCACAACTTGAAATCCTGTTTACATGACTAAACAAATAGTGAAGTTAGGACACCTTTGTTAATTGAGTGTCATGTTTATAACCACCACCAAAGGCCTGAAACTATTCCAGGAATCCCTACACCGTCTATAAAGGGATATATACCACTCATTCAGGGCCAAACCTTTTATGCATACATATATATCAAAACATATTCATACATATGAGTGATTCATCAAGGATTCATCACCTAGTTCATCACCTGGGAAGGACACATTTCATGCATGTAACATGTCATGCGTCTTAACATTAATTATATATCTATCTAGAGCATATATAATTTAATATTACCTCATATACATAATATCTTCAACATAAAAGTTATAAAAGCATTAAGAAACATCATAACATCTCCATGTCAACATATTTTTGCTTGAGTGAGTTCATCCTGCTTGAGCGACTTCCTCTCACTTGAGCGACCTCATATCATATACAAGATAAAACTCATTTTGCTTAAGTAATACACTTACCACTTGAGTGGAATGCAACCCGAGAGCAAGAACTTCCTAAATCTTTCCTTGCTCTAGTGACTACCTCATCTCTTGAGCATTACAACCAATGCTTCAGTGACATCTACTTATCAAAAACAAATTCAATAAATTTTAAAAAATCTTTTGCTATTTTTCGTAGTTTGACACCTCTATGACTCGAGCACCCAATCCATAGCTTGAGTGCCTAACACCATGTGTCACACAATGTATTAGAGTGAAATTCTAATACCCTACAATTTTGATTAAACGCTTAAACCAATAAGACATGAAGTTATGTTTGATAAGACGAACTACAATATCTATTAGATGATACGAGCATCACACTGACCAACGACAATGTCTTATAGGTAAATATTGTCTTATAGGTAAATATTGAAAATCAAATGATAAAATATTATATAGATCTTCCATTTCATATTTGATAAATGTTGATGAACATTAGATAGAAAAAACATCATAAATACCAATCAATTTGTTTGATAAAAAGATTGATAATGATCAGACGAAGCTTCTACACCAATGGGATTTGCGTCTATTTAGAACATTAATCAAGATTTTGTAAATCGTAAACAAAAATTCTTTTATCAACTAACTTTGGTGATACAAGCTATTTCAATTTTATCTAAATTATCTCTTAAGATTAATTTCTTTTTTATTATCCTACAAACTAAATATCTTAATATTTAATTTGTTATATTAAATCGTCTATTTATCTTAAAATTTATATATTCATTAAAAAAGTATAGTTTATATATATATATATATATATATGAAGAAGATATTATGAACGTATTAACTATGATTCAAGGGTTTAACATGGATAAATTTTATACTTGAAAATGGATAAATTTTTTTTAAGTAAGACCTGATATGACTTTTTTTAATTGGTAAGAGAAGTATGCTTTAAATGATTTGTATTCTTAGTGTCATATATATATATATATATATATATATATATATATATATATATATATATTAGATTACTCAGAGTGTTTTATTTATATTTTTTATTGTTAGATAAAAAAATCATTAATTTATATTTATAAATTATTGTAAATTTACCAAAGATGTTATGCTTATAATTATTGATTAATTTGAAATAATTTTATTCCACCTGATTTTAGGATGGGTATTGTGAGAATATTTGCATGATGTTGTGAAAATGTAAAATAATTCTATTTATAATTATCTAGTTTTATTGAGGTTAAAGTAAATAAGAGAGACAAATAAGTATATAAAATATAAATGTTTGGGTTGTTTAAAAAATGTTGTTACTTATTCAACTTATAACTTGAAAATTATTTTCCACTTGAATGTGTATTCTTTTTGTTATTGTTATAAGAGTTAATTATAACTTTAGTTAATTAATGTAAGAAAGTACACATATATGTTCAATCTTTGTGCATGTATGAAAATTTTATATAGACATGAGATAGTGCTTGCTTGATGTCTTTTAATAAATTTATGTTTACCTAATTAAAAATAATAATTTAATTTAATTTAATTAATAATTTTAATAGCAATTATAATTTATAATAATAACCATTCATGACATTAATTTTAAAAATTAAAATATAAAGACTCTTACTTTACTTTAATTAAATATATATCTCTTTAATAATATTTATTAATTAGGTGACTCAGAATTGAAAAAATATTAATTATATCATGCAACTTGTTATTAAATTGAAAAAAATGTATTTTTTAAGAGTTTTTAAAATTTATTTTATTAACCTTCAACACAAATAAATTTAGATAAATTAAAATTGTTATTATTAATAATAAATAAATTAATACTTTAATTAGTTTATCTCCAAAACAAATAACTTCTTTTTTAGAAGATCTCTCCTAATTATTACTTATCTCTTTAAAAAAAATCATTACATATACAATATTAAAAGAAATTAAAAAAAAAAGGTGTTGGGTTAGGTAGAGATTTGTCTTCAATCTTCTAATAAAACAATGAAGGAGAAGGTGTTGTTACAAACAAAGGAAATGCATGTTAATATCTACCCTTTTTCCATTGAAGTTAGAAAGAACGGTTATTGGTTGTGTCGGAAATTAGGTTTCTCTATCAGAGGTCAGACTGAACAACCAATGGATAGAACAACAGAGCATTTCTATTTCTGACCGAATCATTTTAACCTTCACCTTAGCATTTTTAGTGGTACTCGGTTCAGAAATTAATCGGTGACTTCTATGATCCACAACTATCTTGTAACTATAGTTTTTTAATTAAAAATTTACTTTTTTTTATACTGCAAATAATTCTCTCTTTTACATAATAGTTTCATGTCATGTGAATGAATAAGTGGGTTGCATTTGAAGTATCATCCATTAAATTTCCATTTTAATTAGTTGGATTAGACTGATTCATAAGATAAACTTTTTAAACTTGCATGTGGTTTGTCCGGCCAATAAACATAATGATATCAAAAATAGAAATTTAAAAAGCCATAAAATTAATTATTTTTTATTTTTTGTTTATGGACACTGTTTAATTAAAAGTTATCAAACTAAATAAAATACTTTTTTAATCTATTACTTATATAATTTTCAGCATAAATGGTTGTAATTTAGATTTTACAAATAGGAATCAGCTTCAAATTTTAAGAGTCTATACTTGTACAAATTTAAAGAAGTGTTGTGATGATTATGCATAAATATCAATAATTACTCTAATATAATAGTATTAATGTATTTTAAATAATTAAAGAAAATAGTATAAGAGTCAACATGTAAGAAATTTTAACAATTTTTTAATTTATATATATATATATATATATATATATATATTTAAATTAATTTTTTAGTAAAAGATTATCTCTTATAAAAGAAAAAGAAATTTTATATCTATCATCAAATTCCAATTTAAAACGAGTTTGATATTGGAGGACAACCTCATTACATATCTATTTCAAATTTAAATTCCAAATCAAATCCTTGATTTGCGTTCTCTTTATTCATTATGAGAGCATTCTTTGTCTTAAATATAAGTTTAATATTAATCTCATTGTATATCTACTTCTAAATTCAAATCTCAAGATTTTCATTCTCTCCATTCACCATGAAAATGTCTTTTGTCTCAGATATAAGTCATAGTATAAAAAAAAAAAAAATCAAACATAATCAATTATGTATGAAAAAAATACACACATAATAAATTATGATAATCGATTATCTTTATCCAAACTTACCTTCACTCTACAACGATGTATTCATAGAGATGAATACAAATATCTACAATGACTATGTTGGCTTTCTTCTTATTTCTTCACTTTTACAAAATCAAATAATCTTTTCCTCCTATAAATTAGTGTCTATAAATTACCACTTTCACTTGATCCAACACATATAATAATCCTCAAGAATGCAAATCTATAAATAATTTATAACTTGAAAGAAACATAACATAAATTTTCAAAATTAATTTAGTTCAACCAAATATATCATTTAATTGTTAAAAATAAATTAACTTTCTTTTAAGAAACAATAATAGTTTTATAATTAAATATTGTTATTAATATTTTACATAAATAAATAAATAGTTGAAAATGTTATTATCAAAGAACACTTAACATTTTATTGTACAAATTGAAAAACATTGTCAATTATAACTTTTTAAGAATATTGAATCAGAAAATATACAATTTATAAGCATGACATTACATACATAACAAACTATAAAAATTAAATGTAGATTTAAATCTTCAAAATATTAAATATTTCATATTATTTTAAATTTAGGTTTTAATCAAATTAAAAAATGTATCTGTTATTATTAAAAAAAGACTGGTTTTGTATTAAGGAATGTAATAAATCGGAAGTTATCTTAACTTGACTCTAGATCATTGCAGACATAATGACCTTACCATTTGAAGGGTCACACCCAATAATAACCCCTTAGAAGGGAAGAAACAAGGGAAGAGGTTCATCCAGGGCAGTTATGCATTTTAGTAGGTCCCACCTATAACCCCACTACCATAATTCTAAATTTATTCATTTTCTACAAATTTAATATTTAATAATACATCCTCACCTTATTTGTGTAAAATGTAAATTCACAATTGTATAAGCTATTTATTAACATACAAGGAGACAATAAATAATCCTACAACCTTTTTTTAGTAAATAAAATGACGATTGCAGTATGAAGATGTGGGAAAATAAGACCAACCTTAAAATAAGTACAAAATATAATAATATTAAAAAAATATATTAATTTTTTTTAATATCAATTATTATGTTTAATTTTTAAATAATTTCATCGGTTGATAAACATTAATATTATTTTTCTGTCACTTTTTAATCTTAATATAACTATTTTTTAATAATAACTTTTTCAAATTAACCATAAATGTACAACTTCCTAAAAGTCTTTATATATAATCACTCAAGACTTGTACATTGGTTAGAATGTTTATAACAATTTTAGAAAAAAGTTTTAATGTCTTACAAAACAAATAAGGTAAGTAAATTTAGGAAATTATCTAGACATACAATGATATATAGCATTTTACACTGAATAAATAAAAAAAAAAGTAATGTTTAAAGATATTTGCAAATAAGTTATTTTCTTATCATTAATTCTTTATAATTACACCTTTGAATACTCTTCTTTTTTATTAATTTTTGAGGTACATTAATTATATTTTTATTAAACATTTGATGTTATTAAGTTTAGAACTCTTTTTTTCACAAGCCATGTTGTTCATCTTAAAAAAAACAGATGGTGCATAGGACCATATATGTAACAATGGTCATTCCTTATGCAGAGCACACATTTTAATATGAATAATTATTAACTTATTCAATTGATTCTATTGAATAATAAAATATTATAAATATTGCAATGAGAAAGAATAGGCTTATAAGTTATAATATTTAGTATACTTAACATACTATTAACTAGGTAAGTAGGCAAATTGTGCATGAAACAATTTAGACAAATGTAACTGTTTGCATCTACATATGAATATGCATTATTATGTTAATGATGATATGTTATATAAGATAAATACTAAAGTTAACTCTTTTTTTAGGTTAAATTTTGCATGTTTGTTTTGTATTTTTTTTATGAGTAGCATTGACATAATTATCTCGTATTTATATTTTTTATATTTAGTTGAGATATTATGCTATATATTTAGCATATTATATCTTGTATAAAAAATGGATGAAACCTTGTTAAATAAATGAATAAATGAAAGAGACTGTTTTTATTGTGTTGGAAACAGATGGAGTACATGAAAATGTAACCTGAAGGGTCTTGAAAAGAAAGGAGTCTCAATTACTTACTTTCAAACAATCAAACATAATATTATTATTATTATTATTTTTGTTTTGAGAATAGAAGGTGAATATACTAAAAAAAAGTATAAATAAGAAACAATGTGTTAACGAAGTAAAAGACAGTCTGTCTAATTGCTAAAGTTAAAGGGAGGTCTATGTATATTAAAAAATTAATTAAGAATTATTTAAAAAGATGTAAGAATAAAATTTATAATTTTAAAAGTAAGAAGCAGAATCCAATTTTGTTTTTCAAAAACTTAAAACACCTTTAACCCAATTCTCACATTACCAAGTGGGTGTTGGTAAGTCAGTTTCATGAGCAATGGTAAAGGATTAAAATTGACCTGGCTGAATTTAATAGTCTAGATGAGAGATTTGACTAGTTGGTGATTGGTGAATTCATGAAGAGCACTTTAAATGAAGGAGATACATTTTAATAATGTAGAAAACTTATTTTTCTTTTGTCCAAATAAAAAATTTTAATAGGGCAAGACATGTTCTTTGGAATGACCTAGAGGCATTTGATTCTTCTCTCATGGAAGCCATCTTGGTTCTTATGGTTGATTTTGAGAGATCTGAGATTGGTGTTTTTGATGGAGAAGGGAAAACAAATAATGTAGTGACTGCTACTCCACAATGTCCTTAGTCAATCAAGCTGATTTAATGATGCAGTTTGAGAGATGGGTTGGACCAATTTTCTTTACACAAAGTAAACACACTCCACCCTCAAGAGACCCTTTTCCCATCTTAGATTAAAGGGTGGAAAACACACTAAAGATAAGGAACTTCACAAGGCACCAAATTAGTCAAATTCATGAGATACCCACTATGTATCATGGGCACACTGTTTGTCATATTGTCATAGTAGAATTTCAATTCATAAATTCATAAAAATAAAGTATAATAAATAAGCTTCTGGAGGAGAAAACTTAATAGCTATGAATTTCAATTGGATATCTCACTTTTACTTTCCTTTTCTTGTTTGGTGACTCTAGCCCCTAGCTTGATAATTGTTCTACCTGTCTTGGGCATTTTCTCTGAATAATTGAGTCCGAGATTCATGTGGCTAAGCCACAACCTCCTTAATCACCGTTGGTTTGAAATCAAATTAAAAAACTAACTAAAGCAAAAGCATATCACTAATGGTGGCCCCAACATCAACCGCCCTGGCTTAATCAACGGTCTTGATTGGGTTTCTCACAACAAATTCTCACACAGCCATTCCTACCCTCTGTTTATTCCTTTTTTTCTCCATCAAGACCACTCAAATTTATCAACATCATGCCATCACACAAACACACACCAGACACAGAATATAAAATCATAGATGAATACCACAAATAATCATTTCATAAACATAAAATTATGCCAGGTACAAAACTTATGAAAGGCAAAAAAAAAAAAAAAAAAAGAAAAAAAAAAAGCTCTCTTTCTTTCACCCCTCTAATTTTGTTATTTATCTGAGTTTTGGGTTTGTTTTTCTTTTTTTTCACTCCATTACCATCAATATTTATGAGTAGAAACTGTTTTAGACCAAAATCCGTGTGGTGAAGATGGGGATTTGAAAAATTAAAAGCAAAGCAAAGAAAAGTCCACAGTCAACAACATATATGCAATAATCTATTAATATTCCCCATTAAAATATGCATGATTAATACTAAGTAAATACAGATTAAAGCATAAAAAAACATAAAGAATTTATAAATTACAAGTGTTTGGATGCCATTTTATGTCCCTGAGAAAATTTATTCTCATATGTGTCCTACTAAACTATACTGAATAAATAACTTCATTTTTATTTCTTATTATAAGACATTTGTGATTCAGCATTAATCTGTCTGATTTCTTTCACACGGTAAACGAATTTTTTTTACTTTTAGTTTAACAAAATGGAAACTGAAATATCTCAGATAACATCAGGGAACCTCAAGAAATATTCCTCAAATAACAACAACAAAAGACAATTAAAAAAAAGAAAAAAAAAAATAGAGAGAGAAAGAGGAGAAAGTGGGTTAAAAAAATAAATAAAGGAAAAGCTGGACATTTACTTCTTGTACAATACAACAAGAGGTCACATACTCAGACCTTCCTCTCTCTTTCTGTCTCTCTCTCCATTGCACCTTCCCTTCTTCTTTTCTCTGTCATTTCTTAGATTCCTTTACTGATTTTTTCTCTTGTACAGATTTCTAGCTACAACACCCAGATATCAATTTCTGTAATTCTGTTTGTTTTGTGGTGTTTATGTGAGTTTTTTTAAGGACAGTAAAACACAAACTCTTCTGGGTCTATTGGCTTCTGCTACCTTTATTGTTGCAAACTGTTTTCTGTTTTCTGGGTTTGCCGCAGAAGAAAGCTTTCAATACCCACTAATACAAGCCTTCAAAACAACTGTTATTTAAAAAAAAATCATTTTTTCTTTTTTGTTAAAAAAATATTTGCCCCTTTTTTCTGCAAATTTTTCTACATATTTTCCCCTTTACTTGAGGAAAAGTTTGAGACATGGGCAAGCAAGGACCTTGCTATCACTGTGGAGTTACAAGTGAGTTCTTGTCTCTCCAATATGCAATCTTTTGTTTGCAATTTTTTCCTGAGTTATTGGTTCTTTGAAATTTGTCTCTTTGAATTTGAAGTTTGTCTTGGAACCGATGACATGGTTTGTGATTTTGATAAGAAATTAAGATGTGTGCAAGGGAAAAGTTCTGGCCAATTTAAACAAATGGGATAATTTTGAGTAACGTTCTTTGTTTGGATGTATTAGAATTCAACAATACAAATATTCTTGTTGCCCAGAATATTTGGAAATGGAAGTTCTGGAAAGTTCAATTATATTAACTTCCTCTGTTGATGTGTTCTGGGCCACTCATTCAGTGGGTCTTTGCCTTCCTTCACTATGTCTGGAGTGTGTCAAATGTAATTCATACAAATTTAATCTTGGAATGGATTGAATGTTATACCGAACCTTTTTCTCAGTAAGCAGAACATCTGTAGTTCTAAACGATCTTTATCAGAAGAGTCAACTAACTCTCCACTCATTTGCATGTTATGTGAACAATAGAAAGTAAGAAAAGCAAAGGAAGATAATTGTGCTTTTGCAAAATGTCCGTAGTAATCGACTCCATTTCTGAAAGGATTTTACAAGATGTTTGTTGTCATTTTGTCTACCTAGCAATTTCTCATTGTATCTTAGGATTTTTTGTCCATGCATTGTATTCATCCTTCAGATGGGTCTTACTTCATTGTCTCTGGCTGGGATGAAAATTCAATTGCTATGACTAATCATTTTTGTTTTTTCAAGCTTTCTCAATTATGCTGATCACCTTGATACAACTTATCGGGCAACTTAAGCCTTAGAGATGTTCATTGTTTTTCTATAAAATTAAAACTGGTGTGCATGTGTTGTTATTGGTTTGCACTCCAAAATTTGAGTGCCAATGTTTGGGAACAAAACGAGAATTTTAAATTAGATTGCCTTGACATTAATGCTACAAGCACTAAGCGGATACATGTCTATTGTTTTGGTTCAAATGAAAGCATTGACTTCCTACAAGCACTGAGTGGACACACGTCTATTGATTTGGTTCAAATGAAAGCATTGGCTTCCTACCATCCTACACGTCTTCTTAATTTGAGTTTGTCCATATCTGCTGCTTGATGAATGTGAAGTGTAGACCAATCTATAGTTTGTCCATATCTGCTGCTTGATGAATGTGAAGTGTAGCCAATCTATAGTTTTTATTGCAAAACGATATTGCTATGTGTTAAATGGGTTGATAGTGGAAAGATAGTCAACCATTTACGCATATGTATCTGGTTCTTTTTGATAATGATCAACGAATGCTGGATCTTTAAGATGTTTGTCCAGTTCAGTTCCCTAGTATATCTGCGAAATAATATGTTAGCTTTGTTTTTAATCAGAGATAATCTGTATTCTATTCTTGTTTGCAAGATTTTTAAATTTCATAGAATTTCTAACCAAAAAGTCTTGCAATAGGCACACCACTTTGGCGTAATGGGCCACCTGAGAAGCCTGTACTATGCAATGCATGTGGATCTCGATGGAGGACTAAGGGAACACTTGCAAATTATACCCCTTTGCATGCACGGGCAGAAACTGTTGATTATGAGGATCCAAAGGTTTCCAGGGTAAAAAGCATATCATTAAATAAGAACAAAGAAGTGAAATTGCTCAAGAGAAAACAGAATTAGGATAATGCTGCATCTGGAGGATTCGTTCCAGATTATAATCAAGGACACCGAAAGGTTGTGGATGAAGATACAAGCAATACATCAAGCTCAGGGTCAGCTGTCTCTAACTCGGAGAGCTGTGCTCAATTTGGTGGCACAGATGCTAGTGATTTGACAGGTTGGACTATTACTTTTTGCTGATTTCATTGGAAGATTTTTCTACATAACTGATTAAGGCAGCACTGTCCTTTCCATTGAAATAGCATGGGTTTGGATGATTGTCCTGATTTATGTGAGCTTAATCAAGAATTGGATTCATTAACAAGGCCTTGTTTTTTCTTGAAGAAAACAAGTTAGTATTAATTCTAATTGTACATCATACATTTGAGTGTGCTCTTAAGAATTCAAAAGTGATTTGAAAAAAATTCATAATGAAGAACCCATTTTATCAATTATCTTTTATTTGTTTATGCCTATATTCCCTTATCAATGCTTATAGTACAATGTCAAGTTTGACATGACATGACATGCTGCTTACTGCAGTTCAATACAGATTCCTTTGTTTCTTCAATAAAAGCATATAATTCTAAGATAGATGGTATGGTTTATGTAGGTCCTGCTCAGTCAGTGGTCTGGGATGCCATGGTGCCTTCTAAAAAGAGGACATGTTCAGGTCGTCCAAAGCCTTCATCTGTTGAAAAGCTCACAAGAGACCTGTGTACTATTCTTCATGAACAACAGTCTTATTTCTCTGCATCTTCTGAAGAGGATCTTCTTTTCGAAAGTGACACACCAATGGTCTCTGTTGAGATAGGACATGGAAGCATTCTCATCAGGCATCCTAGCTCTATAGCTCGTGATGAAGAGTCAGAGGCTAGCTCTCTTTCAGTTGATAATAAACCATGTCTAATGAATGAAGCATATTCATTCTCTAGTACGATTCCTTTGTATAGTGGTGATCACAGTGGCATGAACTTCTCATCTCATGGAGTTGAAAAGATCAAAAGCTCAGCTGGCCAAATCATGCAACAAGAGAAACTTGAAAGGCATGTTTTCCACAGCAGTTTACAGTCTTTCATTATTCTAGTCAGTTATGCAGGAACATTGTGCTAGCATAACTTTGGTAATATTCCTGGAATGGGTATGAGGATGTCAACCTGTTTATGGATTGTGTTTATACATACCTGTGACTTTATGAAGAAATCAGAGATAAGTGCACTAATTCGATTAGAGAAGTGACAAAATTTACTCTTTTTTATTTTAGGGACAAGTCTCAGCTTGAAAAACTACTAGTTCCTGGAAATCACAATTCAGTGTTGTGCTCAATAGATTTAAATGTGAGTTGCACAAGTTTTTTCATCAATATCATAGTTTTGTATCATTGCTAACAATAATATTGAATTTCTCTCTCTTTCTCGCTCACTGAGACACACAAGTGTAATCTGTTTTCGTTCATGTAACTACTCTAAGGACTTGCAAGATAGCAACTGAGTTTTAAATTTATTTTGAGAACAGGCAATATTCATTTTCCATAAAAAAAGTGTAATGCTTTTTGGGTTTGTGTCGTGACTACTGTCTTGTTCTTCATACATATAACTACATATTGCTTGCTATTATGTTTGGTTAGGATGTAGTGAATTACGAAGAGTTTATGAGGAACTTGACAAATGAAGAGCAGCAGCAATTAATGAAGTATCTCCCTGTGGTTGATACCACTAAATTTCCTGATAGGTTAGAATCAGTTATCTTGTTTGCCCTGAATTTATCATTATTGATCATATGATGATCTTTTGATGTTTTGCAAGTCACTATGCTTTTATCCCTCCTTTCAAAGAAGGGAGGGGGGTTTGCTAAATGCACAATTGCGATAAATGTTCTATTCTAATAAAATTAAGGCATTTCATTGAGTTATCATTTGATTAGAATTTTTGAAGTAACAAATGGCTGAGTTTTTCATTCCCCCTCCAGCCAAAAAAGAGCACCTGTAGTGAATCAGATATCCAACTGCTTAGGGCATAAGAAGATATCTAGACTAACTCAAGCATTATGACTGATCGCACTGGTTGTATTTGCAGCCTTAAAAACATGTTCAGTAGCTTCCAATTCAAGGAGAACTTGACTTATTTTCAGCAACTTCTTGGGGAAGGTGTCTTTGACATAGCTTTGTTGGGGACAAAACCTGAAGAATGGAAGACATTGAAAAGGCTTGTGTTATCTAATATGACAAAATCAAAATGGGTTGAACAGTATAGTCTTCTCAAGGTTTGTAATGATTTATGATTGAGATACTAATGCTTTTATGTTTTCTTATGTGATTTAAAGTGTAAATCCAATCCAATTTAAATTGATTTGGATTGGATCACAGGTTTTTTTATTAATTTTTTAATATGGAAGTGCATATAAAAATATCAAATATAAGTCTGAAGTTCACTATTACACTAAACAGAAGTTTAAATAAATACATCAAAATGTATATCTAAATTCTAAATATAATTTATAAAATATCAATCATATTGTTCGTGCACTTTATATCCAAATTCAAGAGAAGAAATTAAACTTGCTTTTTGTGGTAGAATAGGCAAAATTTTGTACGTTAGGTGTGGAATAATATAGAATTTTCTCTGGCAAAATAATACTTTCAAAAGTATTATCTATAAAATTTTGGTTTAGTTTTTAATTTTGGATCCAATAACCGATCCAATGCAGTTAGGTTTTCAATTTTTTTTCTATTGGGTTGGTTTTTTCTAGAAGACTCATTTATATTGCATCCTTGTATAGGTGCAGAAATGTGAAAACAAAGCTGGAAAAACTATTGGTCCGGGATCTACTGCTATGGAATCAAGTAATGTTACAAATGCCAAGAGAATGCGTGAGCATGACAGCCAAAATCAAAATTTTCCAGGTTAGATGACAAAAGAAAAATAAAAGTATTCACATACCTCCCTTGCAAGATGTTGAATATATGTTGTGCTTTTACGTTGAGACATGTTAAGACAACTGTTTTACTGTTATCTTGATACCAGTTAGAAGCTATAATTAGAACTGAGCTCTTTTGGTTTTCTCTGCTGTTTATAGTTTAATTGAATAATCATTCTTGCACTAATCAAGTTATCGCACAAATTTCAGAGTTGAAGACAGCAATGAGGAGCCCCAAAAGGGTGATCATAAAGCCTATCTGTGAAGGCAAAGAAGTTGTAGAAGAAGGCTCAAGCTTCAGCCCAAAAAGCCTATTTGCTTTGCCCCATGGTGTTGGTGGCTTGCACGTGCTGGATTCTTTTAACTATGTTGGTGAGAGTTCTGAGGTTCTGCTGTTAGATGTGCCTTCTAACAGTTCTTTTCCGCAGGCAGAGCTCCTACTCCCAACTTTAAGCTATGGTGCTAAGGTCTGCACCACTAGTAGCTCGGTACACTCAACTGTTACACATCCTTAATATTCAGTCATTATAGGGTCCACATATTTGCATCTGAAACACCAAAATTCCTGTACAAGAGATATGATGGTTGTGTTTTTGTTTCCTTGCAACCTTGAGCTTGGATTGCCAAAGGATGGAAGTTGAATGGGCTTTTTTTTGTATAGGTTGGTTATAGATTGTAACATATAGTATGAAATGCGGAGTGATCATCTCCGGAGTTTTGTATGCAATTGTAGTTTATGTTTTGTGAATGATTTTCACACCCTTTTTATCTCAGTAGGTTTAAATCACTACTCTTCAAACTTCCATCTAAATAATAAAGAGTATGTGCATGAAACAACTTTATGGATGGATCAGATGAGATGAGAAAGAACTGCATAATTATTGTCTTTAGTACTTTCAAAGCACCATATCACGTTGGGATAGATCATCAATAATTGCAACGATAAAAATATTTTGAAGGTTATTTATTATGGGTCTCTTCTAATTATTTCTTTTAGTGGTTTGATCTTTTTCTACTCTTTTCATGGGATTAGAAATCATGCATTATGATTTTCTTACCTGTGTTTTCCATGGCCTATGGTGGTGTTTAAATTACTACTATTCATTTTTGTCATCCTTGCTGTTACACTAATATCTGAGTATAATCAGATTTTACGGTTCTATGCAGAGAAGAAAAGGGTAAATGAGAACAAGTCTTAAATTTGGGTTAGTGTTTGATGGAGGAATATCAGAGTTGTGTCCAAAAGTACGTCTATACATTTCTAAAGCAGTTTTATGTCAAAGTATATTAAAATTTGGACATTGTGTAGGCTCATTTTGGTGGCAAAGATTGAATTATCTATCACTTTTTCACAAATTATATTACACCTGACCCAAGTCTTAAAATGTGGTTATATTTCCATGGCCATAAAATAGGGTAGAAAGAAATTGTTGTTATGGGACAGAAAGCAGGAAACAAAATCGGTCTATTTCATCTCTTCTAATTTCAAATGCTTAAAACTAGTAAAGATAATGTTATTTCATTCCATTTTGACCCTACTGCATTTTCTTCCAAACTATAATTGTACTGTTCCAGTGGAATATCAACATACAAAGAGCTTAAGAGATCTTAAGTAAAGGTTGAATAATAACTAATACTCATCAATGACTTCATCACATATTTTATTTCCAGTCTGCACTATTGGATTACTAGGTTCAACTTTTGTCCATGCTGACAGACAGATTTTGCAGTTAAGTTCCTTTTAGCCTTTGTATTCCAGAGTGAATCTCCATCTAGCTATAGGAAATTATTGTATTTCTATGTTACCTTTGGAGAGGCTTACAAATGTTAGAATTCTATTTCATTTAGGGTGATATCTCGTTGATGCCTCCACGTAAGCTGAGCAGGAAAAACCCAACATGATGGTTCATATTACCAAATTTTGATTCGTGTAGCAAATGATCACTTATGGAGCTTTTTTTGGAACTAAAATAATATATTTAAATTATAGATAATGTTAATGTCTAATTTTTATATAAGTTATTAGAGTTCATTTATTTGTCACGTTATAAAAGAAGGATATCGTCATCCATTTACACTTACCGATTGCTTCAGCAATAGGTATCGGAAATTGTTGGTTTTATGGACCTTTTAGCACAAAAACAACCACACACAGCTTCAGTTTCAGTAGTAACATCCCATAAGCATCTCAGTGCATAACAACATTGCTACTATTATTACAAAACGTAGTGAAGTAGAACAGGCACACCAATATCACAATGTTCTGTATATTCAATAATAGCTGGTCATTACACCCAGGGACCATTCCCAGTCAAGAGATTTTCTAAAAATTGGTTATAATGGGAGTAGTGTATATGCATGCTACCTTCTAAAATTATTATTCACTTCGAATTTAATCTCTAAATTTATTATCTATAAAATTTAAGAGTTAGCAGCATCGCTAGTGAAAATTATATGGTTAACAAGTCATAAATAATGAAATATGATTTAAAATGATTATTATAAAAAGTAACAAATTTATCTTATATAAGTTTTATAATAAGATAATAATGAAAAACTTTTATATTGTGTTTGGACACAAATATTAAAATTTTAGAGAATTTAAAATGTTTAAATATTTTGTTTTAAATTTCCGACATTTTTAAATGTTTTATTGGATTCTCATGAATTACCAATAAAAATTCTTCACTAGTATGCATAACCAACATAAAGGTGTCTAATTATCAACTTTTGTCTACAATAAATTTGCTCGTTTTGCAATAATTTCTTCAAAAATATTAATTTTTTTTGTTTGAAAAAGTATAGAAATGTAGATAATGCGATCAATAGAAATGTAGATAATGCGATAAAAAAGACTTCGTCTATAATAATTCATCCTCTTAAAAATACATTCATATAAATTAATTCAAACAAACACACAATCACACATAAGATAAATCTAACACCCCATAATTCATCCTCTTAAAGAGTTCAATCCACATGAGTGCATTCATCCTCTTAAAGAGTTCAATCCACATGAGTGCATCCAAATAAATTGATTCAATCAAACACACAAGCAAACACAAGATAAATCTAACCAGCCAGAACATAAAGACATGTAGATACGTAGATAAGAGGTTGGTGATCCTGGTTGAAAGGTTTGACCCAGAATTACAAGACAAACAGACAAGTTCCCATACTAATCCACCAAACAAACGTAGATACATCTAAGATAGCAAAAGGTACAACTAAAAAACCTTCCAAATAACAAGAAGATCAAGTAAAAACTAAAATAAGGATTATATCACCGTTTTCCTGATACTATTCTTCTAGGTCAAAGTCTTCCCCTTCCGGCCACCACCTTGGCCGAGGAAAAGTCAGCCCACAAGCTTCGGCGACTTCCCACAAACTAAGATTATCAAGA
>Ga0209700_105832_pt1 | contig 20065 bp, 10 predicted proteins | sample SiratroredBW_FD_187528 | JGI IMG/M metagenome (GOLD analysis project Ga0209700, IMG submission 187528) | Root nodule microbial communities of legume samples collected from California, USA - Siratro red BW (SPAdes) (version 2) | ecosystem: Host-associated > Plants > Roots > Nodule | place: USA...
TATATATATATATATATATATATATATATATATATATATATATATATATATATATATATTGAGACTCCTCTATAATCTATATATACTGATATAACCTGATGGGGTAGGTCCTAAGTATTTTTGGCTGGAAAGACAATTGGAAGTTGAGCATGAAATGATAAATGCTTATAGATCCTCACTCATCTCTAATTGTGTTAACAATTTTTTATAAAGATTGAAGTATCTCTAAAATATTTCTTTCTGTTCAATTTATTCATTGTCAATAAAAAAAAATACCAGTAAAACATGTTGTATAATTAAAAAAATCACATTACGCAACAATATAATTAGGAGCGAAGATATGTTCTTATAGACTGCTTTATAATAATTCTTCCAAAATTTCACAAAATCCTATCAAGCAAAGAAAACTAATGTGTTTAATATTTTAAACCATTTAATTTAAAATTTAATTTTAAAAGGGTGTGAAATACCTAAACACTAATTCAAAAGTAACAGTCGTATTAGTTTCGGATATTTTCGTGTATTCATAGTAAAACAACTACAAAGATATATTAATTAAAAGTTTGATTTTACGGAGCATGTGCACATGAATCAATCAACAATGTTGTTTCAAATTTAATCGATAGTTTTGAATCAAGTATTGAATATGTTAAAAAAAGATAAAAATATAAGTTTTACTGTGTGATAATAAAAGTTAATTTAAATATGTCGATATCATCCAATTATTTTGTCATCCATGATAAAATATTGTTTTTCTAATAGTTGAAATAATTGCAAATATAAAAACCTTCATTGATATAATAAAATTAACTCTATACCGCGCTTTCCGCTGAATGCATGGAAAGAAGAGGAGGGTAGGGAACCAAGAAAAAGTAACAGAAATTAAGAGAAAAAATTATTATAAAAATTAACTGAAAAAATTAGCTTCAGTTTTCTGCATGCTTAGAAAACTTAGCCAATCTCGTCATGCTACAAATATGCATTGCAGGGAGAGTGAAAAGTGTGCATTAATTTATTTTAACCTAAAGGCTAAAAGCCTATTTGTACTAATATATGCTTTTCTTTCACTGGAAATTCTCTTTTTTAAGGCAAAGGCATGAAGCACAACACATCAGAGATGAAACAAACTGTGCAATAATGGACTCCAAAGCTTGTCCTTTCCTTTGCCCCCACTACTCCACAACGTCCCTCCTTTTATCAAAAATTAAAGCCACCATTTTCAAAAGGGGTCAGCTTTCAGCATTCAAAAGAATATGCATGGATATCTCCTTTCAACCCTTCAATAGTTTTCTAACAGCAAACTTTTTAGCCCTCATCAAGCACTCAATACCCACCTTTTCCTCTCTGCAAAGTTTCCAGATACTTAATTCTGTTCCTCCAATTCCAACTTCAACATCATACATCTTTTTCTTTTATTGATATTTTCCCATTTCACATAGAGGAACAACACAAAAATCAAGATAATTAAACTTTACAATTAAAAGATTTTTTCACACTCCAATTTTACTCTAGATTTACTTACACATATCTCTCTCTCAGTTTTTCCTTTTGTTCAACACATTATTCTCTGTGTTCCTTGCAAAGTGTACATTCTCAAATGAGTGTGGAAAAAACCATTTTCATCGAATACTTGTCTTCAAATCAAATCCACCCGTTGGTTGATGAAGTGTGGCAAATGGTTTTGCACACCAACACCAAGGAAATCCCTAAACTGCCCTCCTCCATTTTCTTCATTCAGTACGTGTCTACGTTTGGGAGGGTGCATTTGTGACAAGTCACATGCAGAGTTATCTGGTTCAGTCCCAAGAGTGCTGAGAACTAAACTTGAACCGTACATGCTACTAAACTTGTTACTGCTATTCCCATCTTGACCTTGGGTACTGCTTCCACATTTCAAACCTATGCTCCCAAGCCATGAAGGGTCACTTGAGCTTGATCCGATTTGAGCAGCTTTTTGCAACAAAGCTGTGGCTGACATGTTTGCTGTTGAACATGTTTGGTGGGGTTGGTGTTGGGAACTATACAAAGAAGGAACACTTGAGTTGCCTAGGGGAAGTGATGTAGTTGTGCTTGTTGTTAGCTTTTGGATGTTACTGTCATTGGAAAGTTTAGTTCCAAACACCCAACTTAGTTGATAGTTTGAAGGTGGAAAATTTGAGCATTGGACTAGTGAGTTGCCACCATATGCTGTTGCTGAGCTTGTGGCAGATCCAAGTTGATGAATCTCACTCAAATTGTTGTTGACCATTGTTTCTTGAGCCTGAGGAGATGTTTGACCCATCCAAAGGGGTAGTCCCCTAGATGTTTGATTGCTTTTTTCTTCTGTGCTTGAAACTGGCTTGAAAATTGAAGAAAAATGGGTTGCCATGTTAGGGCCTAGGGAAGTTCCAATTACGTTGTAACCAATGTTACCGCCTAAAGAACCGTTAATGTCTGATGATGCATTTACCCTTGCTGTTTCTTCTGCCAAAGCATCACAGAAGGCCCTGTGAGTGATGAAACTGTCCCTCCTGCTCAACCAAAATTATTGGTAACCATAAGCAAAAGATAATAATATCAATAATAAATTAATAATCATCATCTAAAGACAAATCTAAATGTGTTTTGTTTATCAGTGTAACGATGACTCCAACTGTGTAGTACAAAATAGTAACAAAGTAAATATTTAGTGGCTAGATTATTTCTTGAAAACCTAAATACAAGCTCAAAGTTTATGTGATGTATAATTTATAGTAATAAAATGTTGCTTCTCCATTTTGGTGCATTGTAATTCGTGACGACTTAATCTCACTAAGATACGTTTGTTTCTCTCTTTCTAATCACTCAAATAATGCTATTTGGTAGCATCGTGGTAACAAATAGTTAGTTTTGGATTTTAATGCAATATTCGTACGAAGGTGAAGACAAACACATCTAACATCTGCTCAACAAAAGTACAAATGAGGGTATATAACATGATAAACATGACTAAGACATTATGACTTGTGCGATAGTAACTAGCCTATAGAGGTTATAGCCTCAAACTATATATTGCCAAGGAAAAACTGAATTAATAATTACATAATAGGTAAGTAAGATAATTCCAAATTAAGAACTTTTGTCGTTTAGGGCTAAGGCCTATCAAAAACTTGTGTGGCTTCCTTTGTTTTGAACTAACCTCGTTCTCTTTTTCTCTCCAGAAAGCCAAATAGAAAGCATCAACCCAGAGAGAGAGAGGGAGAGAGTTGGTTTTTACACCACTATATATATAGTCTGTTACCACTTTTACAAACTAAAAAACTTGATCCTATAAGATTTGGTAAGAGATTTGCCATGAGAAAATTCAGATGAATAGGTTAACTATAGTTACCTTGAAAAGATAGTTCCACAGTCACATTTGTATTCTCTGGTGCCACAGGTCTTGGAGTGTGCTTTCCAATCAGACTGCACGGCATAACGCTTTGAGCACTTCTCGCACTTCCACTTCTTTTCACCGTGCTTTCTGCAAAAGTGCTTCTTTATCCCAGTTAAATCTCCAAGAGCCCTTGAAGGGTCGTGGTGGACACAGCTCTTCTCTGGACACACATAAACCCTCTTCCTTGCTTCCTTCCCCGTTCTCTGCTTAAGCTTCCAAGGAAGGTTGTGTCCTCGTCGATGGAGTTGAAGATTCTGATCCCTCTGGAAACCTTTCCCACAAGTTTCACACAAGAATCTGTTGGTAGCCATGAGTGTCTTTGGTGATAAGGCTACAACTTCAGCTTCAGGATCTGTGCAAATAGAAAGATTCACATGTTAAATCATTTGTCTAACCATTTGCTTTTGTCTTTCCCTTGATGAAAAAGCAAATTGACTCTGAATATACACTGCAACATCAAAGAACTGGTGATGGAAGCTGTTCTTAGTCATCAATACTCATTTCATAATAAAACTAATGAATTGTTTAAAAAACTTACATAAGATTTTTTTCATAATTAATTTTAACTTTTCTTGTAATGAAACTTATGATGGTAAAGCTTATGCAAGAGATATCAATGAAGAAAGAATAGAGATACTGAAGATGAAAGAAACAAGCATATGCCTGGGTTTCCTGGGAGGTTTCTCTTCCTCTTCAAAGCAGGAGGAGGATTACTAGTTGAAGCAGCAGAAGCAGTTAGGTTCTGAGGGAAAGCATTTGTGATGATTTCTCCTTCATCCATCTTTCTGAGCATCTTCAAACTGTTTCTGATCAGATTCTGAGTTTGACTCAAACTACAATAAGAAACTCACACAGAGAGTTCAGTGAGGGAAGAAGTATTAGTGGCTGAATTAAGAGAAAACCCAAGAGAATGGGCAGGTAGCCTTGTTAATTATATATGCCTCCAACCCTAAACAGCACAAAGTGGTATATGCAAGATGGGATCTCTCCCTCTCTCTCTCTCTCATGTAATTTCAGTTGATTTAATTATCTACTTTTTAGGTGGAATATAATAAAATAAAATAAACCAAGATGCTGTTGGAGGCGGTGAAAAGTTAAAGAGGAAAGAGAGAGAGAGATAAAGGAGGAGGCAAAGAAAGTGAGAAGAAGTGAAGCAAAGGTGTATGATGACACATATGATGAGATCGGAGGAAAGTTAATCTCCATTTGGAATGATTATCCCATAATTGTTGCTGTTTTATGGTTTACTTTAATCCTTTCTCATCCAATAAGCTTTTCTGGTAATTTGTTTATTTTATAGTAAGAAATGTCACTATGCTTTTAGTACATATACATCGTGTGTGTATCTGAAGCCAGAGTGTGTATGAATGTACTGCAGTAGAGTGATGCTCAATTAGCTAGCAAGCAGAAACGAGCAGAAGCAGCAAATATGGTATTTCATCGCTTTAGTAGTATAATATGTACCCATCAAACTGTCCCATCCAAATCATTCCAAATTTTGTATGTTTTACAAGTTTTTAAACTTTTCTTTTTGGCAAAGTTATCTTTTAGCTTTTTTTCATTTCTATCGTGGGTTATGATATTTGGAGACCAATTAAAAAAACATTCACTTAATTATTTAAAATAATATTTTAATCATATTTATTTTTATTTTTTTGGTTTAAAATTCTAATACATATTATTAAATTATTAGAGTAGATTGTTAAATGAGTATATTTTTCTAGGGATCGGAAAGTATTATTTCCATCCATTTTAATAACAGGCTAAAGCAAATGTTAAATTTACTTTAAAATACTATTATTAATTAGCCTTTATTAATAATTTTTTCTATTCAAATTAAACTGTTGTTATAAAAGTTGATAATTAATAGTAAGAACATCATACTAAAAAATTATTTATCTGTATAAAATATTGTTGTTGGTATAATGTATAATACATACACTGATAGTTTAATTTTTATGTTAAACAAAGATTAATTACAATAATAAAGATATTATCCTAACATTTGGAATTTTTATATGTTAATAAATGATAATATTTGTTATCATATATAAATGTTAACATTGCATATGGTATATAAATAATAAATTAGTAGTCCAATTAAAAGGCATATTTCATTATACATATTTTTTAAAAAAAGTAATATCAATTACATGCAATATAATATTGTGTACAAAATATTATAAACCTTATTATTAAGTTTCGTAAAATTACACAATTTTTTACCTATGATGACTTCCTTAATTATTAAAAAAATATTTCCTAATTGTTTGAAAAGCATCCTATAATCATGATAATAAATATATTTATTTTATACACTTTCTTAATAACTATTTTCAAAAAATGTGTAATGAATTTATAGTAAATTTGTCTACCATTGTTAAAAAGTTACGAGAGAATATGTTAAAAAGGTGATGATGATAATTTTATAATTAATTTAAAATTAAAATAGTAGATAATTGTAGATCAATTATAATCAAAAGTATAGAAATAATTATAACTACTTTTATAATCATTGTAAAAATAGTAATAACAATTTTTTAATTAATTTAATGTTACAATAATAAACATTTAATGACGGTTCTAAGTTAATTGTTGTCGTGTGAAGAAATATTTCTTTTATCAGTAAAATGAATAAAATGAATATGAAATATAAAAGAGATGTTCCAACCTATAAAAAGTTGATTGCATAAATGTGTGAAGTATCTAATGTCATAAAGCATATTTACAAAAGCCTACACACCCCATTTTTCAGTGATACATGTTACAAATCATGATCATATCTAGAAAAATCACACTACATGGTTATGTCTATTAGTCATTCCTTTTTTTCGAACAAAACATATAGCACTCTCAAGAATATTAAAAGATCAACACAATTTTGTAACTAGAAACTATGTTACTTAATTCCAACCAAACCCTATTGTGTCTTCCTATAGTACTGCCTAGTCAAGCTTACAATTGTCACATTAACATTTCATATTCATCATGGCAGGTTAGTAATGTAATCTGCTTACACCAATGCTTTGTTCCTTTTATATTTATCGTCTTTTGACAAACTTCATAAGACATGTACTTGAAATCATTGCATAACCAAAAATTAAGGAACATGGTTGTCACATGTCTTATTGTCCATTATGATATATTTTGTTTTTCAACTTCACATCATACTTGCCTAAAAAGTATTTAAGTGATGATTCTGATGGTGATTCAAACAACGCAAACAAACTTGTTTGCAAAAATGATGAAAGGTTGAAGAATTAATTAAAATCTTTGATCCAATGTCATTTGTTTCCCATCCAAATGTTGCGAAGTTTTTCAGATTATGAATATTTTAGTCAATGTAATCCAAGTGATAAGGGTAATTGGTAACCCTCAACAATCTTATAGAAACAATAATGGTTATAAATAACTGTTGTTGAAAGTGACTATATCCCTAACAAAATATTTTTTTATTTCTTTTTGTGTACTACTTTTTCTACACTATTTAGAAGTTTTTTATAATCTACTATGTCACCACCAATAATTATCTTTATTATACTACTGTGTTGTGTTTCCATGAGAAGAAAAAAGATTGTGACATCATTATTGTATTTTTTTTGTTGTTGTTGTGATTATTATGTCTCCACGAAAAAAAGAGAAGAATAATTTTATCTTTGTAAGAAGAAGAAAAGTGATTGTGTCTTTACGAGTAAAATAACGATACTACTATCATGTCATTATTGTTATTCCTATAAAATTATTATTTTATATAGTCACTGAAACAATTTCTTCTTACAATTGTCCGTAGTAGTTATAAAAGTTGTCGTATTATTTAACTTTTAACAATGATATAATCAATCATAATTCTAAAATTATCATTAGAAGTTATTTTCATCCATCATTAAAAATGTTTTTTTCCTGTAGTAAATGTACTTTTATAAAAAAATTACTAAAACATTTAAAAGATTATATAATTTCACTAAACTTTAAGAGACATGCTTTGGAAGCTTAGTAATTGCTAGCCTTATGTGTCTAGGAATTGATTAGCCAATTGAATGGGTTACAAGAGTCATGGAAGTACGGCTATTTGGGGGAGTAAAGATTGTCTGAGAATCATTGTCTAACATGTATAATATTTGCAAATGAGTTGGATTACTTTCGCTTATAATATGTATAATTTTTCTGAGAAAAAAAACTAAACTCTAATAGTGGTTAGTATAATTTACTTTATTATTAATGTATAATAGTAATTTAAAATGTATATTTTAAAATAATAACTAAAAGGCATTAAAAGTAAATTGGGAGAAGTACTTGAAATGTAATCCAAACTTATCCCCAAAGACACGGTAGCCTAAATCTTATGGTAAAAGGAAAATCCATAAAAATTAATTTAGAGTATTAAACATCCTTGAGATAGTGTGGAAAATTGTGGATATGAAAGAAACATATTATTCTTTTCTCTAATTTTATTGACCCTACAACATTTTGTTACACCATACAATTTTCTTTCTCTTTATACACCAAAATAATTATACAATGTTATGAATAGATGTCTCCATTCGAATTGAAAAAAAAAATAATTTGGCACAACCATCTAACTTTACAATATAAATCACATTTCAAATGTCTTTTTTCCAAAGCCAAACTTTTCTTCTTCAAGATAGGATTTTCGTTGATCTTTACACTGATTGAATACACGGATTGAGTATACTACCTCCGATTTGAGTTGAAGCAGAGTTGAATTAATTCACAATACTATTTTAATTTATTAAATTGTATGAACTATTCTTAGAAAACAGCCATGTACGTGTGATCATGCACTCCTCAAACTGTGTAGGAAAAGGAAAATCCAAAGGAAACGACGAAAGTAACACAGAAAAGAGAATAATCGTCCAGAAGATAACATGTCTCACTTAACTCGATTTCTGATCTTATTAGTGGATTTTATATTTTAATATATGCATTGTACGTTTCTATATTCAAACCATAACTCTTATAATTGTTGTTATTTTATAGATTGTATATATTTTATCATTTACTATTACTATCATCACATCATTAATTGTGTGATGTAACCAAGCACTTGAAGCATAATTCTAATCAGTTTCTTGCAAATATCAAACTTAGGAGCCTTATTATTAACTTTTCTTCTAGCAAGGTTTTTTATGAACATATTTTACTTTTTAGCTTTTTCTCAGCATCTTTAACGTACTGTTTCTTTTTCTTTCAAATAAAGGTTTTAACTTAGTTAGCTGGGAATGTTTTAACCTGAGTATAATGTATATATAATGCTTTTGAAAAGAAAAAAAAACGACGGTTTTTCTAGTAATAAATATTTTAGAGAGAGAAGAAATTGATTGTTAAAAAAATGACTGAATCTAGCTTTTTCAATTCATTTATCATTAAGGTATATACTACTATAAGATTACCACGGGAGGGAGGTATGAAACAAAAGTCTTCCCCACTATCGTGAACCATACCACCACAAAAGGAAGAAAAAAAAAGGGGGAAGAAGTTTGCTTACCCTCAACGCAATACTTTTTTTTTTCTCCCCTCTGTTTCTTTAGTATTTAAATCTAATTGAAATTCATTTGGGGAGTAAGAAAATATACCATCATTCAATAAATAAATTTTATTTTACTTACTAAATTTAATATTTTATGTATAATTTAACTCATTAAGTAATGTAATATCGTTTCATTAAATTATCATAATTTTTTATATTTATATTGTATTAAAACTAAACTAAGATTCACATGATTTTGAAAGTATATATTACTTTTAATTTTTATTTAGTTAAATTTAGTTTCAATAAACTGTTTTCTTAGATTAGTCTAAGTTACCTCTTCTCGTTTTATTTATAATTTTTTTAAGGAATGCAATAGATGATAAATAGGGCTACTATTTTAAAAAAAAATATTTTATATATAAGATTGAACTAACAAAGTTTAGAAAATTAATTTCATACAATTATGTTTATTGATACCAAAAACATAGAGTTTACCTACGTTTAAGTAATTAGTAGTTGATCTATTGTGTTTGAGTTAATACAAATGAACTAGATAGTGGTCCATAAAAGAGGAAAAAATAATAGGAAATTAGTATAAAAATGGAAGAAGACAGCCAGCTGACAAAGGCAGTGAATTTTTGGAAGTTTGAGCAGTCGTCTCCTTGTGGGCTGACTTTTACTATTAATTTTCCTAATCCTTAATCATAATCTAATCATGGTTTTCTTTTCTAACATTCTTTAATATAAATCTTTGGAGTTTTGTTGTTGAACTGTGGTGGCACTAGAATATTCTCTACCCTTCAACGCTTCACCCAAAGACTCCAACTTTCAAGGCCTCGTGAGATTCCTATTCAAACTCCATAGGGTCCCCCCACAAATTAAGACTCTTTCTCTCTCTCTTTCTATCTTTCTACCTTAATTAGCATAGTTAATTAAAAACACTAGCCATGTTTTGAAAAAAAAATAAATAAGAGATTTAGGAAAAGCAAATTGTTGTCAACAAGGCTGTGTTTGTTTCTTACTTTGTCCCTTTGAAAAAAATAAAGTATTAGAATTGATATAGAAGTAAAAACACACGTTTAAGAATTGATTGTGAAGTCTAATTAAGTAATGGCAAAAAAATATTCCCTTGCCAATTTGAAGGCTTGCATATAATTGAATGAACTGACATTTTGTCATTTTTTTCATATCTTAAGCAACTAACTAGGTTGTCCAATTTTAAATCAAGCTACATAACATCCTAATCCTTATTTTGTAAAGTAAAACAATTAACGTAAGGTTAATTATATGCAATTAATGGTTAGAAAGGGTAGTATTGTAAAGTGAGAAATTCAACTAGTTAGACATAGCATAATTAAATTGGAATAATTGTCCAATAACACTGTTAGATCTAGGATTCCTGTACAGGAACCCACATGCTTCTGTTTATCAAAAGCTGGAGAATATGTGCCCTTTTTTACGTTACACAATTAATAATTATTTTATTTTAATATTCTTTCTTTTCCTTTATTTTTATTTTAATTTTAGGTCATTTTCTACACACATGTCAAGCTGGTAGAAGAACTTATTGCGTTTTTAGCCAACCAACTTTACAGGGGAAAATAAGGCAGCACATGAATATTCTTTTGGGTTTGCAAATTTGTACTTCACTTTTCGAGAGATATGCTTGGTTTCTTTATAATGCATAATTGCATCAGTGTGTTTCTTCATTAGAATAATAATGTAAAAGAACAAAGTCTCATAATCTTGTTTTTCATTTGCAAACGTACTATTTTTCCAAATACATCTTTGCCTTCTAATTAACGATTTTTCTAAATGTGTTTCCGCGAATTAACTTAATTTCAGAAAACGTGATTTTACAAAATTTGTTTTGATTATATATAAGTGAGGTTAGAGAAAATAATTTACATTTGAACCTTTATCAATCTCAAAAGTAAATTTATATATAATTTTGTCTAAAATGATGTGAAAGATTTCATCGTATCAAGAGAAAATAACAACAAATTTATGACAAATGAAGGGTGTTCAGATATTTTTAACAACTATTTACTCAAATCTCACAATAAATTATAATAAAAAAACAAATTTAGTGAGTTAATTGAGGGAATAAAAACAAAAATGTAAAATTATTCTTGTATTTTTCTATCACTATAATTTTTATTTTAAACAAGGAAGTGTATTTACAGTTGATCACTCTCACTCTCATTTAGGTGTACATTGTGTCTAGACATAACATCGGTTAATCTACATCAACATCGGTTAATTTACACCAACTCATCATTAAATTAATTGACAAATATCAATATTTAATACATAAATATAGATATTATTTTGGTTGGTCAATATTTTTCAAATGTTTTTTTAATAAGAAGTGACTATTTAAGGTATCATTTATATTTTTTTGACAACAATGTGAATAGTCTTTTTCTTTTTCTATTTATATATACTATAAGAAAACAGCAAAATAGTTATAAAAAACATGCGTGGCTCACGTTTCTTGCGTGGATCAAACACACTATAAAATATCACAGCTCACGCAATGTGGATAAGAAAATTAAAAAAATAAAAAGTAAAGCAAAGTGAGGGTGTGACCTTATTTGTAATTAATTAATTACAAGCAGTGTGGGCTAGACCTACGCAAAACACAAAAAGACAATTCAAAAAAAAAATAAAACTAAGTGCGGGCTAGACTCAGGTACCACAATATTGTTTTGAATTAATTAATTACAAGTAGCGTGTGCTCTACCCACACATAATGAAAAGAAAATACAATAAATAAATAAATAAAGCATCATGCACAATAATAAAAACGTAAAAGAAAATTCAAAAAATAAATAAATAAAACCAAGCAGGGCCTAGATCCATGTACCACAATATTATTTGTAATTAATTAATTGCAAGCAGCGTGGGCTAGACCCATGCAAAACGTAAAAAAAAATCAAAAAATAAAATAAAACCAAGTGGGGACCAGACCCACACACCACAATATTGTTTTGAATTAATTAATTACAAGTAGCGTGGTCTCTACCCACGCATAATGAAAAAAAATAAAAAATAAAACAGCACGCACAATTATAAAACGTAAAAGAAAATTAAAAAACAAAAATAAAACCAAGCGGGGACCAGACCCACACACCACAATATTATAATAATTGTAATAGAATTAATAAGTATAATAATAATCATAACATGACAAAAAACTCTTCTGGTCTGATGGTTAAGGGTTCTGTCTAGCTCTTGAGAGATTCTGGGTTCTAGTTCCTTTGCCCACGCTATGTCCAAGTCATGCTATATCAGTGAATTTTTGTAGTGATATTTTAAATTTATATTTTTATCAACTATAAAATATATTAATTGAAAGTTCAAAAGTGATATTTTAAACTTATACAAAAACAATTATATAGATTATCATATCTTAAATATAGAGAATGAAACATTACATATCAATCTTAACATATCTGTGACACATTTATAAACTCTTATCCTAATAGCATATGTTCTCTGCAGAAAACTCCAATTATACATACTAAATACTAATTGAATCCTTAAATTTTCATATGAAGAACCCAAATTGTTGCTACATATTCAGATTTGATTACATCGTGACTTCTGGTCATAGCATAAGCTTTGCTCTTTATAGTACAATATCTACTGTCTAATACTTTCAAAGATAAAAATCATTGAACATTGTTGCCTTATATGTTGACTTGGCATATTGCATTATGGCATTGTTTTCAGTCGTTATTCAAAAGATCTCAGAATTTTTAGACCACCATATATAGCTTACTTTGCTTGTCTTAAATTTTCTCCATGAATGCTTCGCTTCTAACTCCTTAAAGTGGCTTCTAAATACTCTTTGTTTGTCTACCTCTCCTCATTTGATAATAATTGTTGTTGAAATTGTAATGCCACTTCCGTTGATTATTTAGGGTGAATTATTGATTGTCACGTATCCATCCATCTTTACTTCTCTGTGTACAATATTCTTGGTACTTTTATTCCAGTTCTCCCAAGTAGTAATGCTCTATTAACCTCTAAATGCTAAACTCTTGCATAAGAATTGAATTTTGTACACCTAAGTATTTCTAACCATTTACTCATTTCTAAATACTATTCAATCATTATTTTTATTTTATAGTTATTTAGTAACCAAAATTTAATTTAGTGATTATTTTGGTTACAATTAGCAACTATTTTATTTGATAACTTTTTTCTTGTAATCTATCAAAAAAGAAATGGATATGGGTCGGTTAAACTAATATTGATTTAAATAAATAAGATTAAAATTGATTTAGCTGACACTAATTTAAATAAATAAATATTAAAATTAAATAAGTATTAAAGTAAATTAGACTAATTTTGCTTAACGAAAACTAACTTAAATAAATTTTGAAAGTAAATTACACTAATATTGGTCTAGTTAAATTAATTTCAGTTAGACTTTAATAAATATTATAATAAGTTATATTAATATTAGCGCACAAACTGAAATAAATATAAAAGTAAACTACACTAATATTAACTAAATTGACGTCAATTTAAATTAATATACATAATAAAATTAAATTACATTAATATCAGTTTAGTTGATATTAAATGTAATTTAGTATGTTTTATTCAATTTTTTTTATCCTAACTCTGAATTAGCTTATCCTATTTGTGGGTTAGGGACACTCTTTATTTCACAACTAATTATTAATCCTATAGTAGTGGAACAAAAATAAAAAAGAATATTGTTTCTAAAAGAAGCTTAAAATATATAATAATAAAGTAATAATAATAATTACTATGATTTCAGTATGGTAGATTTAAAAGAGATAATAAATTGAGATTTCTCCCAGACTTCTCATTTTCAAAAAATCTTGGCGTACTCAATTGGAAGTATCTACAAAAATGATTTTGACAATCAAGTTAATAATAGTTTAATCAAGTGTAAAAATAGTAATAATCTTATACGTAGAGATATCTTTTTATTTATAGGTATGATAATAAGTTTTTACATTGTGGGCTAATGTAGGACACTGTTCATTAAAGCCTATGATTATCAATCTCTTATTAAGTATAATAATTCATATTAATTACCTTAACATATGTTTTTTTTTTCTTTTCACTTAATCTTAACTTTAGTGAATGTATCTTCAAGTTTAGGCCATGAACTCGATTTAGTCAATTTAATCTTGGAGAAGAAGTCAACAATGACCAAGTTCACACTTATCTGTCTTAAAGTTGACTTTAATTAGAGAAATTAATTAAGACTATCGTGTAATAATAATATTATTATTATTAAATAATAATAATAATAATAATAAAAGCTAACTAGTTAGGATAAGTTTAGGGTATATATATATATATATATATATATATATATATATATATATATATATACCGCTCAAGAAATTGTTGATTTGAGATTATGAGAGATTTAAAATAAATATATATTTATAAGTATTGATTGTAGGTTAAGAGTGAATTGCTTATATGAGATTTTTAAGTGATTTACTATGTGAGAAAATAATACTTATTTTTATGAGAAGATAATTATAATTGTTAATGTTCAAAGAGAGAATGATGTAATTATCTTTTCAATAATGAAAATATTATTGATAGATTATATGTTTTTTTATAATATTTTTTTTTCTTAAAGATAAGAAAATTTCTAAATTTAGTTATTTTATAATCATGTTTTTTAACATCAATTAATATATATTCTAAACTTTTAGACTTTTATTGTTTAAAAGATTATTTATATGATATCATATAAGAAGTACTTATATGATATATTTTTAAGTGATGCCCCTAAATTTAGGTATTTTATAATCATATTTTTTTACCAACAATTATTAAATATAAACTTTAGACTTTTATGGTTTAAAAGTGACTTTTTTTAGAGTTATTGTTTGTTTTTATTAATAATGAAACAATTTTGATGATTTGTTCAAATGAAACTAATAAAATAAAATTTGGGGAAAAGATCAAAGAAGATTAATTTAAATAGAGAATATTTTCACTTAAGCAAGTTCAATCTTGGAAGAAGTCGTGAAGAACAGACTTTTATTTTGAATATGACTTTAGCTTGTTTAAATTCAGTCATGTTAATATCTCTTAACGTATCTCTTAACGTTGATCGCTTAAGCAAGGAATTATGAGAATTTTTTGAATATTTTTTAAGTTGATTATTAAAATTACGAAATTTATAAATTAAGACTTATGAAGAGACTTTATAAAACTTTTTATGAGATTCTCATAACAAGCCTATAAATCTTTGTAGAATTCCTTAATCATCAACCAAATTTTCTCCTTATTAAATTGAATGTAAAACAACACTTAGTTATAAACTTATCACTATTTTACTTTAATTATGTTATTCTTTTTATTATCACTTCAACTTTTTTTTATCCGAAAAAATTAATTAAAAAATAAAGTTAAACACAAAGCAGAGTTCCAACCCTTACACCACAAATGTCCTTAAGGGACTAATATATAATACATGTCCAACCAACCTCCTTTAAGTATATCTAGAGACACTTAACCTGCGCACAACACTAAAATACCTAATCATATCATATTTATAGGTTATATATAGTAGGTTATAATTTTTTCTTGATCCATTAGTCAATTTATGGCATGCTCTGTTAATACACTAAACAAAATTTCTTATTGCTACAACTTCGACACCAACCTTGTAGACTAAGCATCAATTTGGGTTACATCACAGTTGTCTCCTTTGGGTATAAGAGCAGCATCACCCTTAACAATGTCGACAACTTACTTTATCCCTCACTTAGCTAGGTGAAACAAACACAATACTTTCTCTACCAAAGTCAAAATTTCCTCACTAGCTCTTGCACGAAATGTTTTTGATCAAGTCATAAATTGACAGGTACTTGAACAATTTGATGTTTCTCAATGCATACACCACCAAGATGTCTCCTTGGAGACCAATTATTCCAATTCACTTCCTATTGCCAAATAACCCTTACAGGCCAGGTCAAATTGGATGTGGATATTTTGTTACCACCTTTGACAATGTCGATTTATTTTTTGTTGTTACCTTGATCTGGTCCTTGGTTCTGCACTAAATGATAACAACATGCACCCCAACAATAACAATACTAGATATACAAATATTTGAAGATTTTATTTGTGGGTGAAGTGTATGTTAAGAGATATACTAAAAGCCACTTACTCTTCATTTTCCATTCTCCTAGGCTCTCTATTACACTTTTATACCCTTTCTCCCACAACTTGATTTTACATCATTTTAAGACATTGGATAGGGCATAAGTATCGATAAGAATATGTAAGAATATGTACATGTAACCTCAGGACTTTTTTATTTCAACCATACCCACCCTTTTAGTTGTGTCATAGATATGATTTCTTCCTCATCTACCTTCCCTTGCCTAAAACTGATTATATTCTTGTGGTTCCATATTTCCCACACCATTGCTAAAGCTCCCTTCCAAATCTTATTTTGTTTGAAATTTAATCCCTGTAAACTAAACTGTAAAAAGTGGTTTCAAATGCTATTGTGCCTTACTGAACTAACACCCACCCATCTATCACATTTTTTCTAGATAGTTTGTGTTACTCTATAGGTTAAAAATAGGTGATTTGTTGTCTCTAGATATTCCAAACATAGTGCACATAAGTTACCACTTAAGGCTATTCCTCTTTTTTGTAAATTTTTCCATAGTTGGGATTCTCTCCAGTAATGCTTTCCAACAAAATGTAGGGTAGCTGGTGATACTTTTAAACTCCATAATTGTTTGAACACCTCACTTACTTGGACATTGCTAACAATTTGTATAGCTTTATATCTAGTTTTAAGTGAGTATAATTTACATTTGCTTCATCAATCCATACCCATAGATTCCTGGTATTTCTCTTACAACTTATATCTCCTATTTTGTTGCATCAGTTGTTGTTCTAGGTCTTATTTCTAGGCCAATCTTGTTCTCCTCCAACTTAAATTTCATTTCCAAGTATTATGATCCCATACTCCCTGGTCCTGAATTGTGCTCTCTCTATGATTGGAGATTTGGAATAATATCTGAAACTCATCTTTCAAAGATTGATTACCTTTTACTTAATTAATTGAAATTTAATTGATATTGGGAAATACTTTAAACCTATCTTAAATGTAAAAAAAAAATCACCAAATTGGAACAATTTTAGGAGTAAATTGATTTTCCTGAAGCATCTTCAAACTCTTGACCTATAATATTAATTGTTTGGTTATAATTTTCAAGGGATCGATATTATAATCAAATAATTTAGGTTCACTTAGTTAAGATTTTAATAATTTAATGAGTTGATAATATAATTAAAATTTACCTAATATATGTTTATTTTGTAAGTAATTTAGTGAGTAGTTTTGTTAAACTCTCCCCTATAATCTTCCTATCTTAGTTTATTACATCCTTTTAATTTATTTATTAATAGTTCAATTTACAATTTAGTTTCTTATTTTGTTTCTCTCATTTTTTTGTTATTTTTTAATTTATTTTATTTAAAACAAAATATTTAATTTTACAAAATTTAAGAAATAAACGTTCTATAAGTTGAATATTACACTCGTCTCTTAAAATTTGATATTTAGACTTAAACGTCTATTTTAGTACTTATAGATTTAGTACACTTCTCAAAATTCTTAGTCATGTTATGTATTATTATCGATGAGTTAGTATAGAGCCAATAAACCTACACCCCATGACATGGGAAAACTTAAACGGTTTCTGTAATCAATAACTCTTAAGACTGATTACGTAATTTTCCATCAATCCTAGTTATAGAGTGGTATTAGGGATTGAGGAAATATGTTATTTCTAACATATAATAGTGTGTACAATTTTTTAAATTAACGAGAATGTGATTTTCATAGAATAGCTTCATGAAATACAAAAAGAAAAAAAAATATATATATATATATATATAGTAATTATTATGGTAGTCAAAACTTCAGTATAAACCCAACTAACTTTTACGTTTAATAACAATGATAAATTTTACAACCATTTTTTCTTAATTTTTTCTTAAAAAATCTACATAAAGATCATTATTTATCTGAACATTTTAATTTTAAGAAACACATTTTTCTTAAAAAATAAACAGAAACAATCGTGCCCTTAAACATGTCTCTGGCCACAAACACTCATGCATTCACAGATTACTTAGCTAAGGAACTCATACAACAGTAACCTTCATATCATAGTAGGTGAATAAGAATAAAAAATATCAGATTAATTAGCATATTTTATGCTTGATTGAAAAGCAAATGCATAATATATCACGCATTATTTCTCCAGCTCTCTTTCTCTCTGGTGAATTGAGTGCTAATTAAGGTGAGCTGTGTATGATTGATACCTTTATGGTCAACATTAGAAAAATAGGTAATATAATGCACAAGATCCATTTAATTAAAATAAAGTCTCCATCACTTATGGGGCAACTCTTCATGATCTTATTTTATAACTAAAATAAGTCATATGCTTATAGTGTAAAACATATTTTTTTTCATCCAATTGTTTTTTACAAACGAATATGTGTAATAAATTTGTTTTTCTTTTTTTTGCAGAAAAGTTACCTTGAAAAATATCTAACAATAATTTATCTTGAATAGAATTTTTTTAGCATTAACAATACATAGTGGTTAAACTCTATTTTATATTTGTATAGACAATATGGAAGTTAATTAATCTTCTTTAAGGCCCACCAAATTTAATACATGCAATAATAAGAATAATTTATTTAACAACAATGAATTATATATCTGATTTGATTGTGAATTGGATATGTGTCTCTGAACACGCTTAGAGGCTGAAGAGGCAAGCACTGTGTTCTTATGGATATGGAATTGACCACCACTATAACCTCAATCTACCAATTAGGGATTATGAAATTGCCATGCATCTAACCTAATATTAATTAATTAATTAAGAGATTCACTTTTCTTAGCGGGGCAATGGAAAGCAAAACTAAACCTGCACTAGGGCTTTCTTTCTTTTTTTCTCTTTCTCTTTTATTCTCAATTAAGGTGAATGAAGAAGGCCTTAATCATGTATTAATTATTGTTCCCTTTTGTAGAGGTGGTAGGGACCATGTATGTATGTAAAGAGAGTGCAAGAGTGAGAGACCAAATAATGCCCAAATCAGAAATTATTTAGTCATGAAAATCTATGTCAAGTTGCATTGTATAGTAAACAATGTCACTATCTATACATATCTTCTTTCTGGGTTTTCCAGGAAGGTCACAATCAGGAATTATATGAGCATTAATAGTGAAGTTCCACTATGGAAAAAAGAACAAAGTTTAATACAAGAACAAATCAACAGGGGCTTGTCCTTTATTAGCTCCTTGAATTATTGGCAAATTAGTTTGGATAGGGAAAGAAAGGAGCAAAAAGACAGAATTAAATTCAAAAACACTCTCCTTGTACCAGTGAAAGTGTACGTAACATTAATTGGTCCCAAAGGAAATAAAAGTGAATTTAGAAAAAGTTATCTTTGTGCTGTACATAATTTGATAGTGGCTTTTCAAAAAATTTGTAGGGCACAATCCCTTTTCTGAATTGTAAATGGTATGTGTTACCAAAAAAAACTTTTAATACTAGTTCAAAATAGTTTATAACAACAATCTTATAACTGTTTTTAATTTCATCGTTGGTAAAAGTCAAACAATAAGAAGACAGTTACAACTATCATTGTTGATTCAGTTTTATTGACATACTACAATATTGTAAGAAGCATGGAATAATACACTTTATTTGAATGACATAAAAAAATTACAGTAACAACATTATAATTTTTCTTCCTTCTTATGGAGACATGACAGCACAATAACGGCAATGCAAATGTTCTTCTTCTTGTAAAGATATAACCATTCTTCTCTTTTTCTTTTAATGACACAATAGTAATAAGATGACAATGCAACAGCATAACAATAGTAATAATAACACAATAGTATTGACATAACTGTTTTTTTTTTTTCACTGAAATACAAAGGAGACAATGAGCTATGACAACGTTTTGGACCAAACGTGACTTTTTCAACTTATATATATATATATATAAAGGTTGACCTAAAATCACTACTATGAATATGTTATTTTAATATTAATCTAATTATCTTCAATACCGTCTTTTTAAATGATGATTATAAGACAATTATTTTTGTTTCT
>Ga0209700_105833_pt1 | contig 20056 bp, 12 predicted proteins | sample SiratroredBW_FD_187528 | JGI IMG/M metagenome (GOLD analysis project Ga0209700, IMG submission 187528) | Root nodule microbial communities of legume samples collected from California, USA - Siratro red BW (SPAdes) (version 2) | ecosystem: Host-associated > Plants > Roots > Nodule | place: USA...
AAAAAAGAAGACTTTTTTTTTTTTTTTTTTTCCGAAAAGGTGTGTATCCAAAGAAGATGTGGTCCAGAAAGGATGGAAAGTGCCAAACAAAATTAAAACTTTGATAATTAAAATATACAACAGTGCTGCACAATTGCCATCCATCGTTGAATTGAAGTATTCGTGTTTAATTTGCATATGCAATCTCCTTAAAACAATTGTGTGACCTACTTTTTGGCAGGAATTTGCTTATAGTATCTTTCTTTTTTCTGGAAACAATGAGTGAAATACGATTCTCATCTTTGAAAAATTTGGAGACCGACTAACTCGTTAGCCTGTGAAAAAAAAAAAAAAAACAAATCGTAACATTTTGTACACTTTTCTTTTTTTCGTCTCACAAATTAAAAAAAAAAAATCATATATATATACACACAAGACACATGCACCGTGTCTACTTCTTTTATAATAAAAAAATTTAAAAAATAATTCTTATCATAATTATGTTAATAAAAAATAGTATTAAACTTATACAAGAATATATTCATAAAAATAATTATAAAGTGAATAATTTTTATAATTTATTATAAATATTTCGATTATAATTTAGTTAATTAAATTTAAAAATACAGTTATAAAATTTTTTAAATAGTAAAATAACAAAATGAATTATATTATTAAAGATAAATGATAGTGAAACTATAATAAAAAGAATAATTTATATATATATATATATATATATATATATATATATATATATATATATATATATATATATATTACGTTTTTGTTTGGTTTTTAGTTCTTACTTTTTCTTATGTTAATTTATAAGTTTATAAGTTTAATGATTTATGACTAATTAATTGTAAATGGGTTTATTATACATTGAAGGTTTCTAATATATTTATTATTATGCGTTCTTTCTTAGACAAATGTAAATCCTCTTTTAAAAAATAATTGCACACGGAAAATGTACACAAATAAATATACCTTTCTATATTAAATTTTAGACATGGCTTAGTAGCCTGAATATTATACTCAGTTTTTACATCTCGTTAATTATACTTTATAAAAGTAATTATATATATATATATATATATATATATATATATATATATATATATATATATATATATATTTATTGAGATTATAGTAGAATTGTACTTGAGACGATACTAAGGCATTGTGTCATTTATATCATATGGTTGAGATGTTTTAGACCGATAACATTATATGTCGATATGATATCAAGACATTCTGTCAATTACATTATATTGTTAAGATATGCTCAGTCAAGATTATACACAGGCTGAGATGATAGTAAAATACTATATTGGGTACTTGTTTGTTGGGTGTCTAAAACAACTAATAAGTCTAAGCATGATTAATAGTAATTAATCACTTTAGATCTATTTGTATTGTCAAAATTAACCTAGAAGGGTGCGATTATCCAGGTCCACTATAAATATTACACTCAGATGTCTATCAAGACCACTAATGAAACGTAAGCTTTTAATCTAATTCCCAAACTCTCTAAATACCAAGAACTAATTTGAGCATTAGATAACTTTTTACAGGTACCCTCTCATGTCGACACAACCTTGATAGAAGGTCAAGAACTCAGTAGAAGGTCGATAAATAAAACCTCCGTAGAAAAGTGAGAACAGAGACCTTAATAGAAGGTCGAGAAGTGAGATCTCAGTAAAAGATCGAGAAGAAAGATCTCAGTAGAAGATCACACATGGAGTGATCAAACAACTAGAACGAAAAGAGAAGACACCTTCCTAGTCCATACAAGAAAAATTGGCGTTCACTATGGGGCCAAGAAGGATTGGTTCAAAAAATTCAATGGTATCAACGAGAAACATAGCTCAATGTCAAAAACCAATAGACTTAAGAGTGGGCGGCACTGAACATATGACACTATTCTTAGCTCTTTAGTAGAAAATGGTCGAGATGAAACAAAGGAATGCTAAGGAGATTTGTGTCCTCAGGTAGCAAAATATAGAAATGAGACAGAGGTTGGAAGAGGGCCAACCTTCCAACACTAAGAGGACGAGTATTGATAACCTATGACGAAGAATGTTACTACATCGTTGAGACCCCGAACACCCCGAATTACCATGACCCACATTGTGGAGACTAAGTCACAACTCCATACCTCGGCCGATACTTCCCTTTAAGGATGAAGTAATGAACATCGAACTCCAGGCCAATTGAGACAGACTGAATATAGACTGATATCATGGGACAACCAATCCTGATGAGAATGTGGACTTGCACATGACACTAACGATGCAATATTTTGTTGTATTTTCCCCCACATCGTTGAAAGCGGTAGAATTAAGTTGGTTTACCCGAATACCTCCAGTTTTCTACAGACTGTTTTTAAAATTTGGTGAACAAGTTCATAACACAATTTGCAACAAGTATACCACACCATATGACCTCTCTGGAACTTGCCAATAATTGACAAGAGAAGGAAGAATCATTGTGACTCTTCATTGAGAGGTTGGGAAGTTGTTGCTGAAATCTGAAACCTCAATTTTGAGGTAGCCCTGCATCATATAGTAACTAAGCTGAGGATGACACCATTTGCTGACAATTTGTGTGAGAAGTTGACCACCAACCTAGATGAACTAAGAAGAAGAGTAACAAATTTTATGCAACTTGAGAAGCTCCATGATATCCAAAATCAGGTTCAAGTTGAAGGCAAACTCGAGAAGCACAAGTGAGCAATCTTGCCTCCAAGACTGTAGACAAGAATAAAGAGATCACTGAGCTAGAGCCTTATTCAGGAACTTATTAGGAGTTCAGGCCTAATTGGACTTGTTTAGGTCTCCAAACAAACTTTTGGACATAAGTTCAAAATTAGAAAAAATCACTCTAGAGACTTTATAGCTTCAAGATTATAAGACCTCTACTTGTAAAATTTATATAAAGTAGTGTAAACTTTATTTTGAGCCTTATATTTTGAGCTAAGTAAAATAGTAGTTTGGGCTAAGGTAGTATAGGAATTTAAATTTTGAGCCTTATATTTCGGTCCAAGGTAGTATAAGAATCTAAATTTTGGGCCTTGTATTTAGGCCAAGTTCTAACCCTAAGAGAGAGAGAGAGAGAGAGAGAGAGAGAGAGAAAGTTAACGCCTAGGTATAAGCTAGAGCTTAGGTGGTGCCTACACATGCTTCCCATGCTTCTTGCCACATGTCACCTTGCTAATAGAGAGGATCCTTCATGGATTGACATTTGTCACTCTCTAATTGGAGAGTTTTAATAAGCTTGTCATACAAACTAGAGTTAGTCTTGACTTTTCCTATAAATATTCATTTCACTCCATGCAACGTCAAATCTAAGAAGAAGAAGCACTAGAAGCAAACATGCAATTCTAGGAATTACATCAGCAAGGAGGAGAGGATGAGCAGGTCACAACCATTTGGCAAACCAAGGAAAAACTAACCACCAATATCTCATTATGCTTTGTTGAATGCCGATCAGAGTTGAATTCTGGAATAAGCCCTAAGTACTTACCTTATTCTTACTCCTAAAAAATGATAACACTGCAAAACACTGACACCAATAAACACTGTCGATATCATTGTAATTACGGTCAAACTACCATTGGTGTTGAAAGATAAGATAAAAGAACTTATTCAAGCTGGACACCTACGAAGATTTGTGTAACAAAATCCTCGTCCCACATCTAGTTCACCAGTGCGAAGAGAAGAAAGACACCACCAAGAGCACAATAGATTGACACTATCCCTCCTGAATTTAAAAGGAATCGACCCAGAAAGCTTCTCTAACAAGATATCCCTCTCGATTACCTTCACCCAAGCTAATCACCTTAGGAAGTTTTACTTCCTGACTACTTTAACTAAGCTAATGGACGCAAGAAGCTTCGCTAACAAGTGATTCGTTCTTATTAGCTCAACTCAAGCTAATCGACCTAAGAAGCTTCACAACAAAATAATCCCTCTCATTTACCTCAGTTAGAGCATCTTGACATTAAAATTTCCACACAGCACCCATCTCAACTAGACATACCTCACCTTTCACTTAAAACCTCAAACAAGATAAGGATCTTAGCACAAACATTTTTCATCTCAATAAATATCTCGGTTATATTGAAAAATATAATCATCACCTCAACAAGACATGAATCAATTTGACCATTTAAAGAACATTCCAACAACATCTTCATCATTTCACATGTGTATAATATTTATATATTTTTTATCTTGACCATATATACCATACATAATTATGTACAAAATAGACAACTTGATCTTTCTAAAGTAGATATATACTTGATCAAGATACAGTACATCAACAATTTTAGAAGCGATCTGCTTATGAGGTGTCAATATTATTCTTGAATTCGTCCTAACATGTACATCTTAACAAATCATGCAACAAGATGACCTTCTATGTCGTCTTCACTCATTTGTAGAAGTGTTTTCTCTTTAACTATTCTAAAAAGGTCAAAATCTACTCATCAAGATTCTGAAAATCCTTTCATTACTTTGATTAAGGTACATTTTTTAAGTCATATAGGAAACTTTCTTGGTCGTATTCATTAATAGTTTAACATAGATACAACTATCGAGGCATTAAAAGGCTAAGGTGAACCTATTGGCCTACCTCGTTCTCTCATGACCATTTATGTTCATCAAAATTTCATTAATTTAGTCACTATTTTTTTTTTTCATTTTCGAAATCATCTCGGCAATCGCATCTCGAAAATAAAATAGATCATTGCTAAAAAGAGTTGAACCTGACATCTTTCTCCATTCTAAGAAGGATACACATGTCAGAGCCTATCATTTTATTAAGACCTCTTCGCCGAACTGTCTCGAGTTTTGGGACAAGTAGACAAGATGGTCGTGGGCATCTCGGATCATCACATTCCAAGGCTAAAAAGATCTCGAAACAATAATAAAAAGGATAAAATTTTCTCGCATTTAAGATTCTCAAGGCTAAGCTGATCAAGTCTGGAGGGCAAGTGTAATGTACATGATCAAGATGTCATAGACTTAGATCATGCATAGATTGAGATGATACCAAGGCACTATGTCGACTACGTTACATGCCAAGATCATGCATAGTTCGAGATGATAACAAAATACTATGTTGAGTACTTGCTCAGTACCTAAAAACGACTAATAAGTCTAATCATCTTAAATCCATTTGTATTGTTATAATTAACATAGAAGGTTGTGATAATTCAGACCCACTATAAATAATACACTAGGATGTCTATAAATACTAGAGCACCATCAGATGAAAGGTACACTTTCAAACAAGTTCTCAAACTCTCTAAATATCGATAACTAACTTGAGCATCAGAGAACTTTTTGCATGTACTCCTTCCTCGATAGAAGATCGACCCCTCCTTTTACCAATAATTGAGACTTAAGTAAATGGAAAAGAAACAAGACTTCAATAAAAGACCGAAAACAAAAGACATCAGTAGAAGACCAAAAATGAGACATCGATAAGAAAAATGAAGATTTCTCATTACATGAAATGATCTGACAGCGAAACTAAAAAAGAGAAAAACACCTTCCTGATCCATGAAAAAAAGAAAGAACTAACAATAAAATAATTAATGTTTTATAATATATGGTTCGATTTTTAATGTAAAATCAAATTTAAATCACAACAAATTATGACTATTGAAGTTGATAAGTCATAAAATAAACGATGCAATGTAATTAAAAGCTTTTAATAACTAATTGAGCTATGATCGGTTCTGAAAAAATGGTTCATACTTACTAAACAAAAATTACAATTGTAACGTGGAAAATAAATTTTATTTTATATAACTTAAATCTATAATAAATAAATAGTTCTATATATATATATATATATATATATATTATATTTAAAATTTTAAAAATATATTATAAGTAACATAAATGTATTTTAGCATATAAATTTAACTATGGATTTTTTAATTATTAAAATTAAATTGAAAAGCAGTACGAAAAAGACAAATTTAAATAATTAAGATGCAAAGAAAATTCCTAATAGCAATTGATAATAATAATAATAATAATAATAATAATAATAATTATAATAAGTGCATTACAAACATTTTATCTTAAAAGAATTTTACCAATCATTTACAACTCAATACTACACAATTAATCTCGTCAACTGATAAATTACTATAACTAAAAATAAAATAGAAATTAAAAGTTGAACAAAATCATAATGAAAATTTCCATATATATATATATATATATTTCGTTTTCTTAGTTTTCATTTTTGTTTCTCAACTATATGAGAAGTGTCATTCACGAGTCATGCCATGTATCGTAGCAAGGCAATTATATGACGAGTTAATTAGTTTTCTTACTAACCGAACGATTAACTTGCACTGAAAGAAAATTGTAAAAACTAATGTGTCACATAAATTTTGTGAGGGACCAAACTTCTAGTCTCCATATGTTTTAGGAATAAAATTGTTACTTAACACGTAGAGTAGTATTGATTTAATTCGGTAGGTTTATTGCTCAGTTCAATTGTGGAGTTCTCATTTTTTTTTCCATATAAAACTGAGAAATCAATGAGAATGAAAGATAGAGGAGAATCGATTTTTATAAAGAAATCAATGAAAGAAATTGTGTCATGAATAAGATTGACTTAAGTTGAAAAGACATTCCATAAAAAACTATATTCACCAAAAAAGAGGAGTTGATTTGCAAAATTCACAAAGAGGTGGTCAAAGAACTAAAATGTGAGACACGTTAGAAGATTAAAATACTCGTGTAATAATTTTTGCTACACCGGCGAAAATAGGAAGTAACATGTGAAGCATATAACTATTAAAATATTTGGATATGAATTTTGTTGTGAGAAAACATGACACCCACAGCCACATTTTTAAAAAATATATATTCCTCTATAAAATCACCACTTTACAGATAAATAAAATTATTGTCGATAAATCTGGTTAATGCGTAATCATTACAAATAAAATATGGTGATATTTTTAATTAGTATAAAATAAATATTACATTAATTAACTAATTAATTAATTTAATTTATGCAAAAGTTCGGGATATTACATTTTTTTTTCGTGATCGATGTAATCTTATTTTTGTTATTAATTGTTACAAACAACTAATTTAAATATTTTCCTTAAAAAAACTCTAACCGACATTTTAGTGCTTCACTTTGTTTTAGTTGCTCGAACTTCTTTTTTCAATTTACTTCTTACACCGACGTCTCTTCCTCTCCGAAGCTTGCCGTCATGATGTCATGATTCGTCATTGCCATCGCAACAGTGTTGTAGTGAGTTCTTTGTCACCATCGTAAACCTGCACTGCAAGAGGTTAGTAACATTACATTTGTTCATAATTTTAGGTAAAACGAAGGAAGAATGTTAACTAAGTTTTTTTCTTAAAATTAAGATAAAATTAGATTGAAATTACAATATCTTAGAATAACATTAGAATTAATATTTAAATTAATTTAAAATAAATAATTAAAATTAACACTAGTACAACTACAACTAAAATTAAAATTAATATTAGAATTAACTGAAGAAACTAAGATTCGCAAAAATAAGTAAGTGCTCTTGTCTCGCTCTTTTCATTCAACCAAAATCAAAAATTGTTTTATAAACAATATTTACAGTAGACGAAACAAACCTAACAGTAAATAGAAAACAAACTAGGAAAAATAACTACCCACTTCTTATAGACTAATTCAACATTTATTAAAAACTAAACCTGCACATAACCGACTCAATTTGAACAACAAATCCCTAATTTTGAGTATCATGAATAAACCCAACAAATTCCTCCCCTTAAACGGTAAAGACTAACTTAGTTTGCAGTTTAATCTTCTATTGATTGTACTTGAAGTAGCTTTCGAAGCTTCACAAACTAATCCAACTTTATGTGCTTGGTCATAATATCTCCTACTTGTTCCTGTGTTTCATAAAAGACTAATTGTACTTGAAGTAGCTTTCGAAACTTCACAAACTAATCCAGCTTTATGTGCTTGGTCATAATATCTCCTACTTGTTCCTGTGTTTCATAAAAGTGTTTCATAAAAGACTAATTGCACTGCTCCTTGACTTGAAAGATCACATAGATAATAGTATCTAACATCAATATGTTTTGTCCTTTTATGCATAACTTGATTTTTAGATAATTTGATTGCTCAACTATTATCACAGAAAATATTAATACATTCACAATTCTAAATTCTAATTTGTTTTAAAACTCTTTTGATCCAAACACAATGACAACCACTCGAAGTTGCAACCACATATTCAACTTCTGTGGATGATAAAGTAACAATTTCTTGCTTCTTTAAACTCCAATACAATGCTACATTATTAACCATAGAAACATATCCTAAAATACTCTTCCTATCATCAACATCTCTTCCATAATCACTATCAATATATGCCATTAACTTTAATTTTTCTTCTCTTCCATACCGCAATCCAAAGTTCAATGTTCCTTTTAAATATCTCATAACCTTTTTTGCAATATGCATATGTTCCTCCTTAGGATTTGTCATATAACGTGAAATCAAAACACACCACATACATTATATTTGGACGTGTGACGGCTAGATACATTAGGCTTCCCACTAGTTGCTTGTACAATGTTGAATTGACATTTGCTTCACCTTCCCTTGATAACACAGTTTCGGGTACTATGGGATTTTTAACGGAGTTTCATTCCTTCATGTTGAATCTTTCCAGAACTCTCTTACATATTTCTTTTGACACAAATAAATTCTATTTTTTATTTTGGCGTACCTCCACTCTTAAAAAATACCTCATTTTCCCAAGATCCGTCATCTCAAATTCTTTCTTCATTGACTTCTTAAACTTTGCACACATCCTTCATCATTTCCTGCATATAACAAATCATCAACATATAAGCATACCATGATCAATTTTTCTGATTTCTTCTTGACAAACAGAGTATAGTCTTGACTACTTTTTGTGAATCTTTCCTTTTGAAAATAGCTCTCAATTCTGTTGAACCAAGTCATGGGTGCCTATTTTAATCCGTACAGAGCTTTGTTTAGCTTATACACCTTGTCTTCTTCTCCTTGTTTGGTAAAACCTTCAGGTTGGTCAACATACACTTCTTCCTTCAGCTCTCCATACAAGAAGACTCCTTTCACATCTAGTTAATACGCATTCCAACCTTTTTATGCTGCCATTGCTAAGACAATTCTGATTGTGTCCCAGCATGCTATTCGAGCAAAGACTTCATTGTAATCTACTCCTTTGGTTTGGGTATATCCTTTAGCAACAAGTCTTGCTTTATATTTGTCAACCTTGCCTTCTTCATTCAATTTTGTTTTGTAAATCCATTTCACTCCAATCTTCTTAGCATGTGCCGGCAGAGTCACTAATTCCCAAGTTCTATTTTTCTCAATAACTTCCATCTCCCCTTGCATGGCTTCTATCCATTTTTCATCACGTGAAGCTTCCTCATAGCTTGAAGGATCATCATTTGACATAAATAGTACCATACCTGCCTCTTGTTCTTCTCTTGAAAAACCTTCACCAGTTTCATAATCTTGCAGCTAGCCAGGTGCTCTCCTTTCTCTTCTTGGTTGTTCTTCAGGTTCTGCTTCTGTTTCTGTGTCTAATTCTTCATTAGAGTCTTCTACGTCAGTTCCATCATCACCCTAGTCATGATCATTTTAGGTTGCTTGTTCGAAATTCATATTCCAATTCCATTTTTCATCTTCTTCAAATATAACATCTCTGTTGACAATGATTTTCTTCATCACTGGATCATACAGCCGATAAGCTTTAGATTCCCCACTCACTCCAAGTAAGAAACATTTGTGACTTCTATCATCCAGTTTAGTCTTTTTCTGTTCAGGAACATGAACATAGGCAACAGATCCAAACACCTTGAAATAATCAACCTTAGGTTTTAATTCACTCTATCTTTCTTCTGGTACCATTTCTTTAACAACCTTGGTGAGGCTTCTATTGATAACATGATTGGTCCATTTTGCAACTTCTTCTCATAGAGTCTTTGACATTTCTTTCTCAGTGAGCAAACACCTCACCATATTCATAATAGTTTTGTTTTTTCTCTTGGCTATTCCATTCTGAAATGGTGAGAATGTTGTTGTTAGTTGCCTCTTAATCCCATGCTCTGTGCAAAACTTATTGAACTGTTGTGAGGTAAATTCTCCTCCCCTATCAGTTCGTAAAGTGCAAATTGCTCTTTGTGCTTCTGTCTCAACTAAATTCTTGAAGCATTTGAATATTTCATATGTTTCTCTTTTTTCTGCCAGAAAATAGATCTAGGTTTTTGGTGAATAGTCATCAACAAATACTAGCAAGTATCTCTTACCACTATTTGTCTTTGGAGAAATGGGACCACATAGATCGTTGTGCACAAGCTCTAGCTTTTCTAATGCTCTCCAGTGACTTCTCTTTGGTATGTTATCACGATGTTGTTTGCCAATATTGCACACCTCGCATACTCTAGTGAAGCCCTTGAATGCTGGTAGCCCTTTCACCATTTTATTCTTTTGAATAGTAGCAATGAACTTATGATCTATATGTACATATCTTCTATGCCACAAGTTCAACAAACTTACTCCTTCGACTTATAAGCACTGACGTGGAAAAGATTTTTGCTTGGCATCAACCACAAACATTCAATTTGTGGTCATCTTGGTGTCTATAATTTTTCCTTTTTGAGGATGATAAATGAGGCAGGCACTTGCTTTAATTGTGATGACCAAATTCTTTTCTTGAAGTTGACCAATGCTTAGGAGATTGTTGGTCAGGTCTGGGATAAAATACACGTCACTCACAATTTGAGTGAGTCCTTCTACTTCAAATTTGACATGTCCTTTCCCAAGTACAGACATGGCTATGTTGTTTCCCAGTGGAACTGTATGTCTAAAGGTTTCATCAAGCTCAATGAACTAGTTTTTATTCCTAGTCATGTGGTTGGAAAAACCCAAATCAAGAAACCAGATTTCATTGTCCGTGTTGAATTTCAACATGTGCCATGAGTAATAACTCCTCTTCCTCTTCAAACTCATCAAAGTTTGCTTCCTTTTCAAGATTTTGGCATTCAAACTAATAGTGGCCTTCTTTCTGACACCGAAAACATATAATTTCATTTCGGTTTATGAACAATTTGTCTCTTCCACACCCTCAACTATAACTCCCTCTTCCCCTTTGATAATTGTGTCTTCCTCTTCCAATAGCTTTACGTGTGTCCTGCTCAACTTGTAGGACTTGTTCTTCACTCCTTCTTTCTCTAATCTTTTGTTCGTGAATAAGAAGCGAGCTTTGCAACTCATCTACTATCAACAGGTCAATGTCTTTTGTTTCCTCTATTGAGTAGACAACAAAATTAAAGTTGTCTGTGAGAGATCTAAGAATCTTCTCAATAATTTTAAAATCATCCATATCCTCCCCATAATTACGCATGTCATTAGTGATTTCCATTACTCTCCCAAAGTAGTCATTCACTGACTTACTGGCCTTCATTTCCAAGGTTTCGAAAGTTCATTGCAACTGTTGCAAATGTGCACGCTTCACCCGAGCATTACCTTACCTTGAAATTTCACGTTCATTGAATCCAACATTTGTTTGGCGATTTATTTATATGTAATGGTCTTGAGAATGGTTTTGTCAATGGCTTGAAACAAATAATTTTTTACTTTGAGATCCTTGAGTTTCGCTTCATCAAGAGCCTTCTGCTGAACCACACTGATTGGTTCATTCTCCTTTGGTTCCCTGATTCCGGATTCTACAACACTTCAATATTCCTTTGATCGAAGCAGGTTTTCCAAGAGGAGACTTCGGTGGTCATAGTCTCTATCAAACTTGGGCACGCATGGAGTGGAGAAACTGCTTACTTCTGTTATTTCCGTATACTTCTCCTCCTCTGGTGTTTTCCTCTCAAACACTTGTGTTTAGCTCACTCTCACATGTTTTTCCTCTCAAACACTTACATTTTTGCTGTACTGGATCAGGCTTCGTGGTGGAGCTCTAATACCAAACACTACAAGAAAAAAGCTATTTAGAAACCAATTTTTAGTTACTAAATGAAATGGTTGCTAGTTATGACTAAAATAGCTACCAAATTAGATTTTGGTTGCTAAATAATTACAAAATATGAATTTAGTGACCAATTAAGTCAAGATAATTGGTATCTAACATTAACTACCAAGGTTTTAGTGACTTACACCATTAGACATTTTAATTGTGATTTTTTAGAATGAAATTGAGAATAAATTATCACACCTGCACAATATATATATATATGGTATTTTCTACTTTACTTTAATTTTTGAGAGTGTCTAATACTTGTATAATCATTTGATAGGTTTTAATGAATCTTTAACTAAATCTACATATTGATTAGTTTGGTCAAAAACTTTAACATATCTTATAATATTTATTATCATTAAAACTCATACTCTCATATCATAAGATTGTTTAAAAAGAACAAATTACGGACCATCTAATGTCCTAACGCATGCTCAAGTGAAGGTTCTGAACTTAAATGCAAAATATTATTGCATAAATGACCAAATGAATGCTCAACCAAAAACACTTCTCACTCAAGCTAGAAACCAAAACATGAGTAAAAGAGGGAGATCATAATGATTCTCTCTTCCTTGAACAACTTATAATTCAAGCTCCAATCCACCATTTGAGTGATACCTTGTATCACTTGAGAGAACTTACATCACTAAGGGAGTATTTGGTTGAACCAATTTAGGTGGATGAAGGTTGTTTAGTTGACCTAATTTGAGATGATTGATTAGAGGAGATTTGCAGAATGGGATCTTCCATCATGAAGAGATTTGAAGGTATGAAATTGAAAATTACGAAATAGCCCTTATAAATAAGGTGAAAATTATGAAATACCCTTTATAAGTGGATGATGACCTTAAAAATTACAAAACACTCCTTTAAGTGGGTTTAGGGTTTGCCAAGTGCACTATAGCATGCTGATAAGTGCAGCTTTATTATTTAAAATATTTTTTATTCATCTTAAAAAGAGTTTTATTTTCTTTTAAATATAAAATTATTAAAATATCTACTTAAGTTGATTCAGTTTCTATATTTTTTATATTAAAATCAATTTAATTTAATTCATTTAAATTTTGTACCTACTTATACTTATTTCATAAGGGTTAATTAGTAATTTCATAAATATATCAATTAAAAAATAAAAACAAATCTATAACATGTATCAAATCATTCCCAAACTTTCATAACCCTGCCCCTCAAATCTCTTCAAATCTTACCACTCATCCATTAATTCAAACAATCCTTTCATCCACACACAATCCACTCAATCTCTTCAAATCCATCTTCTCAAATCCCTTCAAATTCATCCCCTCAAATCCACTCTCCCAACCAAACAAAGCCTAAGTATTAACATCTTCGTGAAAGAGAGAATAAAAGTAATAAACAAACACTTAAACAATAGGACATGTCACTTGTGTTTTATTCTAACACTTGAAGGATATATCCCTGTAGGAGAGAGAATTAAATTGGCCACTTTTTTACTTGAGTGACCAAATCAACATTGAAAGCACCCAATTTTTGGTAGAAAAAAGGTCAATAATAACTTTTGTCACTCAAGTATTCTACCATTGCTTAAGAGATGTGACTTTATGCATCAAGTCACAAAATTCAAAAATCAATCCGAAATATTTAATTTGTCATTGCTTGAGAGATAATTATTACGTAAGCAATGAGAATTATAGAGTAGAAAGAATTGTTTAAACATTTATATCATTCAAATTTTAAGTTATTGTTTCCCTAATAAATAATTAAGCAAGCAATAAGACACTTGAGGAAGAATATTGTATTCATGTAATAATAATATTTGCTTGAGCATCTCTCAATCAATCAATCAGAAAATAACAATTTTATGTATAAGGTGTAATTACAAAAATAACTTTATTCTAAATTTTCTAACACGTTTTAATCATTATAATAAACTGATTTGTAACTTGTGTAATAACTCAAACTAAATATAACTAGTCAAAACTTAAATTATGTTCAATTTTGTTGCATATATAAATTATTAACTCCATGAGATAATTTACTTTATAAGAAAAATAAACTCTAACATATAAAAATTTTAAATTCTTTAAAAGTTTAGAGTTTAGGTTTTAAAATTTAAAGTTAAATTCTAAAAATCTACAACTTCAAAGGAAAGAAATCTCCAAATTTTTAATTTATACATGTAACACTTCCATTTATTAAGATGACAAAAAAAACTTATATTTCTTGATCAAGAGAGAGGACTCCATACATATTCAGGAAAAGGATGAAAAAAAATGAAAAGTGTAAGAGAACATAAAACTTACATAGATTAAAATTTTAATCAATTTATCTTAATATATATTTTTCCACTTTCTTAAAAATATGATTTAATCGAAATAAAATCAAGAATCAATATCAAAACATAAAGAAAGAGGATAAATTTAAAGACATATAAAATTTATATAAAATAAAAAAATTATTTTAAACCTATTTAAATATATTATCTATTTTAAACTCAAAGTAACTGTTTTTTTATATTTCGTTTTGTTATTTTTTTATATATTTAGAATTCGACTTTTGAAGGAATGGAATCCCGAACTCAGAAAAGTAAAGGTTCCTAAAATATTTTGATAGTAGATTACTCTATTTTTATTATTTATTTTCTTTTTCTTAATGGGTTTGCTTGAGAAATAAAAAAAAAATGGAATCTATTACCCATTAGAATTTGAAGGTACAATGGATTTTACGTAAAGCATTTTATATTTTCTTGAGTTAGTTCTCGTGGAAATCATGATTGTGGAATGTCAGATACAATCAATATTGGCAGGTAATAATTATAATTAATCACCCTAATCAATTTGAAAACTTTTGAGTGATTTGGATGACAGGTTTGACTGAGTTGTATATGATGTTAAAAAGTAATAATTACAAAATGTCCAATTTTCAATCGCTTTAAATCAACCAAGTTATATCAAAAGATAAGTTAAGTTAGGTAAATTAATATTGTTGTTAAAGTCGCTTTAGTTATGGTAAAGAAATCCATTTTTTAGATTTTGTTTGAATTAGGGACCGAATTTGAGATTTAGATTAGAGAGTGATTTTTAGATTTTGTTTGAATTAGAGATTGAATTTAAGATTTAGATTAGAAAATAAATTTGAGAGAATAAATTTAAGTTAATTTGTGTAAAAAGTTTTATTTAAGTTGATTTGTGTGAAAAGTTTTGTTATTTGAATTAAAAGAAAGATAGTGAGATTTGAATAAAAAATTTATTAAAATTTATGAATGATGTGATGTAATTGATAAAATGATTTTTTAGTGATGAAATTATAATTAAAATTAAATATAATTATTATACTAATTAATAAAATTATTAATTATTTTAAAATAAAAATAAATTATTATTAGTAATAATAATATTATTTTATAAATTTATTTTAATTATGATTATAATTTTAGTTTTGCTATTATTATTATTATTTTATTTGATTATTATTGTAGTTATTATTTATGTTTTTATTAATATTTTTAGCTTTTTATATTAATATCAATAATATTTTTTTTATTATTATTATTAATATTTTTTACTTTTATTAATATTATATGTTATTTTAATAATAATAATTATTATTATTAATATGATATATTATATAATTAAATATTTTTATTTTAATATAATATAACGAACAAATTAATTATATAAATAATATAGCACAACTCTCTTCTCAAATCTTTGCTCTCTTGGAAAGATAAAACTTTATTATATTTTACTTTGATATTTCTCATTTAATAATATCTTATTCATATCCGTTTGTGGATGCAAACGCTGGCTTAACGGTGTAACCAACGTCAAATTAATATTAATAAAATTATTTTAATAATTAAAAATACACAAAATATTAAAATATAAAATTAGAATTTTATGTTGAAGTTGGAATCCATTAATTTACTCAATCTGGCTTTGTTTAGAAACAAATAAACGAAAAATTAAAAGGGACAATTACTGAAATCAAATGTAGTTCATATAACCCATTTCTAGATAGTTGTTCTACCATTTTTGCCCTTGAGAACTTCACGGATCATTTTCTCAAAATGGACAAACGCAGAACCGCTGGGGCCAGAAGCAGCCTTTTTGGCCAAAGCTTTCCACTTCACAGCTTTCTTTTTCATCTCTCTACCCTTTTCACCATCCATCATCTCCCTCACAAGCCTCTCTATTTGGTCCCTCTCAACATCTTCAATCTCCACGCCAATCCCCCATTCCTTGCAACAAAACCTACAGTTAGTTTGTTGATCCGCAAAGAAAGGCCAACATATCATTGGAACACCTGCACAAACACTTTCCAATGTTGAATTCCAACCACTATGAGTCAAGAACACTCCAATTGCAGGGTGAGCCAACACTTGCTCTTGGGGACACCAACTAGACAACATGCCTCTATTCTTAGTTTTTGTCACAAACTCTGGAGGTAGAACAGCTTTTTCACCAACCACAAGATCTGGTCTTATAACCCACACAAAGGTTTTGTTGCTGTTTGCCAGTCCCCATGCAAACTCAACCAATTGCTCATTTGTCATAACTGTCACGCTTCCAAAGTTCACATAAACCACTGTGTTGGCTTCTTTAGTGTCAAGCCATTCCAGACACCCCGGCTCCTCCCTCCAAAGGTTGGACCCTATTGCGTTCAAGCTCTCATCAGTGACATGGTTCGAGAGCAAACCTAAGGGGCCAACGAAATACACAGGAGGCAAAATGCATGAGAATGCTTCCAAAACATCATGCTCTAAAGCATCAAATGTGTTCAAAATTATTGCAGAAGCTTTTTCAGCTCTTTTGCACTCGCCCAGAGCGAAATTAAGCATGATATCTTCTGGATCTGTGGTTCTAATGAAGGACGGAATATCCTTCAGTCGAATTTCTTTAATGCCTGCCATCCAACTGATTGTAGTATCCAGATATCCATTTGTGAGATAACTCGCATCTGCATGTCAAATACAAAAATCACACTCATAAATACCATTAAAGTGAACAGTCTTACTCAGTGCATAAAGCTTCCAATAAATGTAATTAATCCCAAACTTATTATATTTCTACATCAACTTTTCTTTCCTCTTATTTACATTTTCTTTTTCCTTTAACTTTTTATGATGATATCGTTTGTCACGTGTATTATTCCTAGTTTACTATCTCTCCCTTTCTACTTCTACCTTACCTAATCAAACGTGCAAATTGGTAAACGTCATCCCAAATTTTTAAAGTGCAGTTAGAGAGAAGTAGAAAGAATCAAGTGGGCCGGTACTTTGATGCCATATTCTAATCTACATTCATTTTACACCTTATTTTTCTGTAATGTAATATCTTATTTCAAAAAATAGTTATAGAGTGAAGGTCTTTTTTAACCGGTGGATATTTCTCATGAATAAATAATTTATATGATAGTAGGATTACGTACGTTTATATATGTATTTCGTTTTTTATTTGGTTTCAAAAAATACTTACAACAAAGTATATAATAAAATAGAAAAAATTACTTGCACACTTTTATCAACAAAGTATATATTAAAATAGAGAAAATTACTTGTACACTTTTATCAACAAAGTATATATTAAAATAGAGAAAATTACTTACACGCTTTTACTTTTTATAATATTATAATTATATTTTTTAAAATAAGATAAAACATGAACATATGATATTTTTATTTTTCATACCGGTTAAACAAATTCAAAAATACTTAAAACAAATCATATATCAAAGCAGAAAAAATTATATATTAAAATAGAAAAAATCACTTAAATTATATTTTTTCCAAAACAATAACAGCATAAATATATGAAATTTCTACTTTCTATATTTGTAACATGAGTTCAAAAATCTTTTTAATATAACAAAATAGATAAAACTACATGAAGGCGGATATCATACAATTTAAAAGTTTAATAATTTTCTAAAAATATTATCAATTTCAAAATTACTTATCAACAAATCACATATCAAAATAAAAAAAAAACATTTAAATACAACTTTATTATATTTTAAGAAATTCATAATTACTAAGTCTAGTAACTTATTAAAAAAAAAATTTTTTCATATCATTTTTCTTTTTTTTACCATGTCAGGATATCAAATCAAATGAGGTAACTTAAAATAACAAAATATCATTTTCCTATATTTTTCTATAATAATTTAGATGATTGTGATGTGGGTGCAATGTCACGGTATGAGGACCATGAAAAAACTTTGTTTCTGAACCCAGCAAAGAAAGTAATTACCTTTCCAGAATAAAGTTAGGCAACTTTACATTCATTCCACGAAAGAAAAGACAAACCTTTGAGTGGTACAATTCCCCGTTGAATAAGTTGGTTGTAATGCAGGTAGCACATGAACCCAGATGCGCTAGTGGTCCAAAACAAGACGTTTGGAACACCTAATTCCTGGGAAGCATCGAGAGTGAAGCTCATGACGCCGTCAGAAACGATGCAAGACACGGCGGGGACGCCAGGGGAATCATTGTTGAGTTTGTAAAGGAGGTTTCTGAAGTGTGGCAAGCAAGTGGTGCGGGTTGAGTCACACAGCGAAGGCACGTGGGGCGTGCCTTCAACTTCGGGCTCGGGAAGCCCGTCGGGGATGGTTTCGAAGCGAAACGAGGGAAGCCCGTTGAGGGAGTCCAGGCCTCGGCTTTTGAGAAGGCGTTTGTGGTTATAGTGGGTGTTGACAAAGGTGATGTGAAAGCCTCTGAAGTGAAGGAGTTTTGCTAGTTTTAGCATTGGGTTTATGTGCCCTTGTGCTGGGAATGGGACACACACGGCATGGGGCTTCTCTATTGCTTCCAGGGAACTCATTTCGTACCCTTTGTATTTCAGAAGAACACTGGAATGAGGTGTTGCTTGATGACTGATATCTTCTTCTGTACACCTTAATTTATAAGAGTTGTGTGTTCGTTGGTTGACACTGCTAAAAGAATCTACTAAAACGAATCGTACGTTGATATTGTTAATTTTTTTTGTTCTTTCACCTTTCTTTTCTTTCTCGCTTTTATTTTTCTCATATCTTTTTCTTTTTATTTAATGAAAATAATTTTTAACATAAACGATAGTGAATGGTGATATTTTATCTTCTTTTATAACTCTAACATTTATTATATCTCAACTTTAATTTTAAATAAATAAATTTAAACATTTTTAAGATTTTTTTTTCTTTGTATCAAATATCTTTTTATTTTTTATATTGTTCATCTTCACTATTTATCTTTGACTTATTATTTATCACTGTATTGTCATTTTTTTAGATAAAAATAATAATGATTACCATAAATAAAATAATAATATATTAATAATAATAATATATTGATATTATGAATAAACATATTTATAAATAAAAAAAATTATATATGATTATTTAAAAAAAATAATATTAATAAAAATAAAAAATAATTAACTAATTCTTATATATTGTTAAAAGTAAAATTCTAATTGATAAAAAAAATAAAAAGATAATATTGTATTTAATGCAACATAAACATTACTTTTTTAAAAAACAAAATAAAAGAAAAATAATAAAAAAAAGGATAAGAATAACATATTTTTTATTAAATGAAAAGAAAGAGATATCAAAAAAAAAAACGAAGAAAATGAGAAAAATTAAGAATAAATTGATACTTTTTAATAAAATATTATTTTTTTTATAAATATAATAATATCAAATAAATATATTGACATGTAATAATATTAAAATATCATTATTTTAAAATATATATTTATATATTACTTAAGACCCATTATACGAAAAAACATTAAATAGGTGTAATTTATTATTTTTTAAGAAAAATATGTAAATTTTTTTCCTTACAAAAATAGTAAATCATACAAAAAAAAAATACAATTTACTATTTTACATTTAACATAATACGAATTCAATTTTATTTTCTTTTTAATTTTACATTTGACTAAAGTCATCACACCGTACCATAACTTTTTTTTACTTTTTAAGTCATGTCTCTTTCACACGGTTTATATTTTTGTAAAAACAAAATTCTTCACCCCTTCT
>Ga0209700_105834_pt1 | contig 20056 bp, 10 predicted proteins | sample SiratroredBW_FD_187528 | JGI IMG/M metagenome (GOLD analysis project Ga0209700, IMG submission 187528) | Root nodule microbial communities of legume samples collected from California, USA - Siratro red BW (SPAdes) (version 2) | ecosystem: Host-associated > Plants > Roots > Nodule | place: USA...
AACAACGATGTGAACCTGCTTCGTTTTTCCTTTTATGCAATGACTTGTGCAGCCGGCTTCCCATGATTTGTCAAAGTGTTGGCAAAGTAGTTGGTAAGCTTTTTTTAGGGTTATATCATATCATATAACCCACCATTTCATGTGTAATATATTATCATGCAACTGATACAAGAACTGAAAAGAATACGAAACTTCGAATGCTTTAATAAAAATATTCCAAAATGCACCGTCTTATTAATATAATTAAGATACTTCGACACTAATGTTTAAAAATACTTCCACTTTACAACTATTTTTTCTGAATAAAATATTATAGTAATAGTACAATAATAATTTATTTAGTTGTAGAGTGAAAGTAGTAAACTACTAGGAAATTTGTAGTATACTCCCATCAGTTTAATCATGACACACTTTGTCAACGAAAGAATTAGAATATGTTTTGATACTATAGGGATTAATCTTTAATATTTTTTGCTGAGAAAAAGTGGAACACTAAAATAAATGTGAGAATGATGACATTTTTAAAATTAGACTTTTCGGACCCTAACACTTCACCTAAATATTTATTCCGTATCCAAGTTTTATGTGTATATATGAAACTTATTTTATTATTAAATTAAATTAATTTTGTTGACATAATATGATTATTAATATTTTTATCTTAACTATTATTATTATTATGATTATAATTTCTATAATTAATAATAATAGTAATATCAATATTAATAATAATATTGAAAATAATAATAATAATATTATTATTAGTAATATTAATAATGATATTATTATTAATAATAACACTAATAATATTTATAATAATATAAGTAATATTAATAATAATTTTAACAATGATAATGTTATTAATATTAATAATAATATAAATATTTGCATTATATATAAATTAAATTTATATGTAATATTAGATGTAAATACATATATAATGTTGATTTTACATACATATACAAATCTTTATTAAATACACAAATCCTTATTAAATACGGATTTTAATTCATATAAAAAAAATTTGTATATAATGTGAATTTTAAATATCAATTTTTATTCATATATAATTTTTGTATGTAATTTAGGTTTTTTAGTGTAAAAATTATATAATTAATAACAAATAAGTTTGACAATAATATCACATGAACTTAATCATCAGTCGGTATCAAAATTTAATCAAACAGTTAAGTATTATAATTAAATTAATAATTGCCTCAATAATATTTTAATAGCTTAAAAATTTATTCTAAATATATCAATGTTAGTATATATATAGCACTTATACCCACTGTACGAGATAAACATTCTAATCATATTTTGATTATTATTAATTTTTATTATAACTAATAATAATAATAATAATAATATTAACAATAATAATAATAATATTATTATTATTAAGAACCATATTATTAATAATTTTAATCATAATGATAATAAAAAAATATGAATAATAATATTAATTATTAGAATTACCTAAAATAAATCTATACATAATTATCTATAAATCTATAAATTTATATTTGTAGGTAATTTATTATAATTTTTTGTTCATAAATAATTATTTATGGATTTTTCTGTCCGTACCTATAATTTTTTTATAAATAATTGCTTACTAATACTAAATATATAAATGAGATATTCTTTTAATGACTACTCTTTACATATATCTACTTTACAACTGATTTTTTTTTTTTAAATATTATATCATAATAAAATAATAATATATGGTTATAAGGTGAATGTAGAAAATTAATAATTAACGTAGTTTAATAAAATTTTGTTAGAACAACGTGTCCCTTGTGCAATTATCATTAAGAGTTTTCATCACATTGTCTTTTAGCAGTTTCCGGACAAAAGTGTGGTTCCTAACTTATCTTTATTGTTCTGTGAATCACATTGTGGATATATTATTGCTAAATGAACTGTGAAAGGAAAGAACTGAAGGGTTAGGATATCAATTTAATTGGTGGTTGTAGCAAGCATTATTCCATTAAAAATGTATCGTATAAAAATCAGGTAGAGTAAGTTTGTTTTAGCAATGGTGTATAAACTCTTTAAAAAGTAGACTATTTTTTCCTTATGAACATTTAGTTTTCACATATTTTTTATGTTTTCTACAAAATTATTCTCCTTAAAAAGGTGAGAATTTGACTTTCATGATATGGGAGAAATATTTTAATGATATGAAAAGACGAAAAACAATCTTATTGGCACATTCGCCAAGTACACTTACATAAAGTTTAGAAGCAATTTCATTATTAACAACGTTTTAAATTCTTTGACTTCACAATTTTCTATCAAATCAGCATTTATATTTTAAGAAAAATCAATATGATTTTTGGAGACAAAACCAATTTTATCAAACAATACCCGAAATATTTTTATCTTTGTTTAGTTTATATACAAGAAAATACAAAATCAAAATCATACATATAAACTATACTCACTATTATACAAGGTAAAATTTAGCATATTATAATAATAATAATTATTTTTTATGATTATTATAATTATGATTACTATTATTAATAGTAATAATAATATTAATAACTATATTAATAATAATAACAATAATATTAATAATTATATTATTAATAATATTAATAATAATATTAATAATAATATCAATATTATTATTATTAGGTAATTATCTATACATTGGATCTGTAAGTAATTATTTTCATATTTGATTCATAGATAATTGCTTACAAATTTGATTAAATAATTAATTTAAAATTTAAAAAAATATTATCTAAAATAAAATATAATTAGATTGAAAAAAATTTCAATGAACCAAAACATAGGTATCACTCCTAATATTATCTAAATCTTTTTACCACAGTAAAGTGATTCTAGTTAATTATCGATTAAATTGAATAAAATAAATTAGCTGGTCCTAAATTAGATTAATGCAACCGACACTGACTTGTAACTGAAGTATATAATTGGTTGAAAAGATGCTATTGCTCATGGTCTAAAGAGAGAGACATTAGACAATAATAATAACATAAACAAACCAAATACTTGTATGTTAACCTTTAGCTGCACCTAAAAGGAAAAAAAATGGCTTTAAAGTTCCTTTTGAGGGAGGCTTTATCAAAGTAGTTCAGATGAAAGAAAATTCACACTTCAACAAAACGAGAAATATGATAGGAGTGAGTACATTTGAATGATTAAGGTGTGACTTGGTCTCATTTTGTTCTTTTGAACCTCTTTTTATCTAACCATTGAAATTGTAGACTTCCATAAGCATGGTCCACGGTCTCTCATAAGGTGCCTCTTCCATATTAAATAATTTTTTGCCCTTTGGAAAATTAGAAAGTTTAGGTTTAGAATTATATTTTTTTGATCATTGTGTTAGGTTATTATTACTTGTGTATTAGAAAGTGAAAGAAAATCTACTTATTTTGGATTATTTGAAGTTTGATGGAGTGTAAGGAATCTTCCACAGCCTCACCCTTTTATTGATTAAGACAATCAAACCTTAACTAATACCATTTACTAAGAAAATTCATGTTGACATAACTAAAGTTGCTATCTTTTTTGTACTACACAATATGTGTGCCAAGAGGCTAGAAACTTGGTTTAAATATGAATTACACACATTCATTGTTAACCTTGAACATAAAAAAGAACCTTGAATGGCAATTGCGTTTAATTACCAACTAGAAAAATTAAAATGAATAATGAAATAATCTTTATGTAAATTTTAAATATTTATAACTAAAATTTTGCAACCCGGAGTTTACCCAAATTTTCTTAATTAATATTTTTGGAAAATGACGTTTATTATTACCTACTTCTCTCCTGAAGATGAAGGATCTCAGACTTTTTTATTGGATTCACATTGTTTTTGTTTCAATTGTCAAAGTTAAGACAATGATCCATTGGATAAGGTGGTGGAAAGAAAAGAAAGTCGTAAATCAATTAAACTATATGATTACTTTTGCCCTTTATATATAAATATCGATGAACTGGCTAATTTGGAATTAAAGTCATTAATCTCTTTCACTGCTTTCTTTTGCTTTATCTTTCTCACGTTGAATTAGAATAATCTTATGATCTTACTGATTCAAGTAGTATATAGATGATGATTACCAACTTAATTTGACCTCACTCACTTTATATTTCCTTCACAATAATAACAATTAATTAATTTCACTTACAGCTGGAGATTTACCTGAATATCAATCAGTGTACTGAAATATTCAAATCATTATAGAATATTTGAGTTTGATTAAGTCATCAGCATAAAGTATTTTCTTTTTCTTTTTACTTTTCTCAATGAACCCTACTTTTGACTTTGGTAATTATAATTATTTTATTCCTAAGTATTATACTAATATAATTTAACTAAATTGTTACGTATATTGTTTGGTAACCTTTGATTAAATAATTCTACTGTTGAATGATATTAATCTTTATTTTATACATTATTCGTATACAACATGTAATATATCATTTTCAAATGAACAAAATAGTAGTTTTTTTTACTCAATTTTTATTTTTTTACATAAATAATTAAGGTAATATGTTGTTATCATTCAATGGTTTGATAAATAATTTTATATTTAATTTAAAGTTATAAAAAAATGGAATAACTGATGAAAGGTATATCAATTTAATTTGATTTATCTCCCTCCGCATTTCCTTTGGAACAATTATATTATAGTTCCTCTTAATCAGAAATTACGAACATGATATAAACTCTAATACAAAAACTAACTAGCAAGCATAACGGTAAAAATAACATACATAATGTAATTTTTCTTTTCATCAATGACCACAATAATAAAAACTAGATCAAAATATAGGTAAATTACACGCACATCCTTTTGTCCTTTCTTACTTTCACTTACTTTTAAGGATTAAAAATGTAATGTTTTGTTTCAGTTTCATTAAAATTTTATGAAATTGTTCCATTCTAATTCACTGATTTTAATTTATTTTCAATTTTATGGAAAAACTCACATCACACTCAAACTTTCTTCCTTATTTCTTGTATTTGCTTGATAATTATAATTGGTGTTGCTTTTAACTATTCTTTTAATTTATCTTAAGATATAATCAATATAATGTACCTCTATTAGGAATGTTTTCGGTATATTTGTTCAAAATTTCACATCGACTATTAATAAGATCATCTAATAATAATAGGTGGGTGTAAATTTCACTAAGTGAGGTTTATAAGGTTGAGTTAGGTTTAAAATTCATTTTTTGAAATAATATCAGAGCCATTTTAACTCTATCATAACAAGGTTTGATTGAGCATATTGTGTCACCCTCTATCTAATCTCACGCACAAGTTTGACCGTCTTGGTGTGATGAATGTGTTAGAGATCTCACATCAACTAAATATAAGGTCAATTTATAATATATAAGTAGAGACAAATCTCATCTTACAAGTCCATTTTATAGACTTAGGCTTAAAGTCTACATCCTTAATGGTAGAAAGTCATTTAAAGTCTATTATAGTGAAGTTTGATTTGGGCCTTATCCAACCACCATAAACATCTAGCAGGTTTTTATAAGATTGAGTTAGACTTAAAATTCATCCCATATCCAACTATATTATTAAAATTAAAGACCAATTTTAATATTTTTTTTTGTTTTTAATAATATATGCAAAATTGTTTTGAAATATAACTTAAAAATTATTTCAGGTCCATTTTAGTGAAACCTATTCGATTTAAAAAAAATCCTTTTGAAAATTAAAAGTAAAAAACTTGCTGCAGCTCCAAATGAATCCTTTAATCAGTTAGTTTAGTTTAACTCTCTCCTATGAATTATTCAATTTAATCATAATCAGTCATTTTTATACACAAAAAAGTTCATTCATTTTTTATTAAACTAGTATTGAGCTTAGTAATATTTTCAATTCAACACACAGTTTTTTTATTTAGATTCGTACTACTTTTCCATGACTGATTAATATAATTTCCTTTACTATTTCAATTGAATTAATATATATTGCCACTTAAAATTGAATTCAAACAAAAAAAACACTAATTTATTTGAGTTTTGCTATATAATTAAAAACAATGTGAATGGTACTGGTCATAAAAATGTAAGGGGTTAGTAGGGAGTTGCAGTTTTCTATTCCTGAAGGCAGTAGTTCTTACTTTGTGGCGATAAATTGGGGTCCTATGACGAAAATTGCAAGGGGCAATAGAAGACCAACCGATAATATAAAGTTTGGTGTAGACCTATTTATCTAATTAGGTTATTAGTAATTATACATTATATTATTGTGTAATATGTATCATACATGATGTATTTTCTAGTAATGGATATTCTTTATCAAAGTAAACCTGTGTGATGAAATATCAATTAAATTTTATTTGCATGCAATTTTATAAATTTAAGCTATTTTACAAAACTCTCTTTTCAATAGTTAGATTGGTAAATTTGGTATTTCATAAAAACTTATTAAGTGATGTAATGTAAGTGAAAAATAAATGGATACATGATTTCATTGATCATGTCTCATACATAAACACACACATACTATTCCAAGAAAATATCAAACTATTATGTGAACAACTTAGTTGAGTTTTTTTCTTCGACAAATTTTTATACATGTTAAATTTTATAGATTATGTTAACTATCTCACATACTAAATTTTAGATAAATCAAATATTATTTACATTTTGAAAAGATATTATATGTTAATTACATCAATGAGATATCGAATAATTTTAAAAGGTTGTAAGATAAAATCTGTACCCTTGATAAATTTAATAAGAATATGTGATTTGGAATCATGAAATTTGCTATTTGCAACTCGTTATAGTAGCAAAGAAACCCTACTTTTCTGTCTTGGGGGCCTAATAAGAGGTGTGTGTTACTTTGGGTCATCTCAGCTTTGTTTACCAAATACAAAAAGGAGATTGTTCCTGCACGCTCTCAATTTACATCTCTCTCATATTCTTTTTTAATAATAATAAAAATGATGTTGAAATGGGTTAAGATATTTATAATTTAATATAATTAATTTTAAAAATTTAGATTAACACATTATTTTCAAATATTTAATTTTTTATTGTTTGAAAACAAATATAGATATTTTTTAATATTTATTAAATTTTTATTATTATTTATTAGGGAAGTTTGTTAATATTTATTAAGGAAAAGAAAAGTTCACATCTTTTTATTTGATTGTACTTATTTATTAAGTAACTTAGTATGAGAAAGAAAAATAAATCATTTGATAAATAAATTTAAAAATAAAAATAATAAACACATTGACATATTAAGAATTAATTAAGTGTATCTTGCATAAAGCAATTGTCCAATCTGAATCTGCACCCCATAATTTTTCAAAATGGCTATTTCAAAAGGACTCTACTATGTCAAATTAAGCTTGAGAATCATGTCTTTCAAATTAATGTAGTATGTCAAAATGACTATTAAATTAATGGTTGTTGTTGATATTGTTAGATTCAATAAGATTACTTTTATAACGATAGTTTTAATTTAATGAAAAAATATTCAATTATATTTAGCCAGTTCAATATAAGAGTTTATATGTGCATATAAAAGTAGAGCATACATGTATAAATTATAAACGAAATCAAGGAAAACTATTGAAATATATCTTGGATACAACTACATTGATTAATAACATGAATAAAAATTCAAGTACACATATTAACATATTTTTAGTTTACACTACTTGCTCCTTGAATTAGAAAAAAAAAAAAAAAAACCTATATTAAAGTCACTTTACCTGTAAAATATTATTTTCGCAATGAACAAGTTAAGAACACAGAGTCTGTAAAAATTTAAGAAAAAACGGAGATTTTAGATGGAAAATTTACTGCAGTGTTTTTATAAAAATGAAAAAAAAAAATGAAGTTTACAAATGAATAAGTTTGCAAAATACAACTTTACAAATGAAGTTGCATTTCAAAATATAGCTTTAATATTTTATCGTTTTTTAATTGTAAAAATCATGTCATAATTCACGATTTCAACTTAAACCTTGAATTAAAGTATAACTTTTGCTTCTTATTTTTTAATATATTATGAAAATTATGCTTATAAAAAGGGTTTTCTTTGTTATATTTCCCTAAAGCGAAAATTGTATTCGTCAACGTGATTTAAAAAAAAAAATTAAATCATTCTAATACACATAAGTTAAAATATTTTTTTTTTTGAATTGCGGTTCTCTTATTTTTAAATTTTAAAAAAGATACAAAATCATACTTTAAAAAACATTTTTTCTGTTTAAAGTTTGAAACATGACTTACTCATTTTTCAAATATTTTAAAATGTATCCATTTGGTAATTTTCTTAAAGGAAATACTCCAATCAATTAAAGAATTGACACAGTTTTAGTTATTAGTTAGTCATAACTTAATCATAAATGAAATAAAAATTATAAAAATTATTTTAAAAAAATATACAAATAAATCATTGCATTAGAACCATGTAAAGTGTAACATGTAATATCATGTCAGTGGTTCAACTTGAAGATTGAACTTTGTATGTTGTTTTATGGAATTTTCTAATTAGCCACCAAATTCCAAATGAACCCTTTGTCACAAGAAACTCAAAAAAAAAAAAAAAAAAAAAAAAAAAAAAAAAAAAAGTCACTAACATGTTGTGATATTTATTTATGTCAAACTCATCGACTAAAAAGTTGAATAATGAATCTAAATTAAGCTTTAGTGTATATTATGTTCAAACTAAGTTCAAAATAGATAAATGAAAAATAGAAAGTTGATTTCATACACTCAAATTACAAACAAAATTGGTCTAAACTTAGGTTTAGAAACTTTTATAAGCATAACATGCATGTTATTTTTTTTCCCTGTCATTTAGTGAAGTTGAAAATATAAGAAAGCTACTTTTCTTGCTCAACAACAAAAGCATATCTTATCCATGAAAGAGACTGAAAAAAAATATGACTTTCTTAAGAAAAATAACAAATATGTTAATCATTCTATAAAATATAGTAATAAAATAAATAAATAAATTTGCACAACAGTTTTACTCAAGGCAATTTATTTTTCAAGGTGATTTAGATTAAGGTGAATTCAATCGTACTGTTATATTTCTTAAATAATTTTATAATCGGAATTCAGTGCTTGCTTAGTTTCAATTTTAAAAATACATTTTTAGTATACTGCGTTGAGAAAGACAGTTTTTTTTACTGGCACAAACAATTTTCTTATTATCGCATTAATGTATATTTTTTTCATATTTCTATTAAATAAATTTACGTTAATTCATTATCATATATATAGTAAAAACGTGTATTATTTATTTTGTAAAAACAATACCATTGATTGAACCTTACTCGAGCAATCCAATCCATGCACAGAAAAGGTGAAACAATTATGTAGGCACTTTTGGACTATCGAAACCGTTAAATTTGTCACTGCAACCATGCAATAATTGCACTCGTAAATTATTGATTTTGTTAAAAGCAGATTAAACCATTTACGTATAGATTCTAAAAGAATCAAGTAGAAAAGAAAATCAGAAAAAAAATTAAAAAAATATTTACCAAACTAAAAACGCATATTTTTTTAATTATAATTTTATTGATTTAATAAAAAAAAAACAGATAGAAAAATAAGTAAAAGTACGTAACAAATAATAAAACGAGTTTCAGTATTTTTTTCTACTTTTTTTATTGAATCAAACAAATCACATTATTTATTTATTTCCATCTTTCTCCTTTCTCAACCAAATAAAATATTAGAATCTTATGCATAAATAAATAAAAAATATGAGTAATCAAGGACGTGTGAGATGATTGGATAATAATATAAATTCAATATTCATCCAAATGAAGATTGTTTTGTTAGGTTGAATTCGGTGATCTAATAAGTCAACCCAAGTTGAATTGTTGAACACTTTCCTTAGATTGAACAATTTATCTTAATAATTCAGTTTAAATATATTATACGTGTAGAATACTATTACATTTTTTATTGTGGAATACTATATAAATATATCATTAACTTGTGTAATAATTACTTTAAAGTTATATTTATATATTTAATCAATTACTAATATAAAATATTTATATTATCAATACATTAAAAATTGTATTAAATTTATTTTTAATTTTCATATAAACGCCACTTTATATATATTTTCTAAAAGAATTACTACAAAAGTCGAGAATCTTATTTTATGTGTCAAATATGTGATTGAACAATAGTATTTTATGTATTGTTAGTATACTCTAATTGTGTTATATATTTTAATGTTTTAATTTGCTACTGTAAAGCTTTTTTTTTTTTTTACTTTTGAATTAAATGGAACTATTTTTGCATAAAATGCTCTTCAATTGACTCTTGCAAAAAAAAAACATGTATCTTTAAATGGTAAAAAAGAGAAAAATAGTGGAATGTATAAAAAATAGAACATAATAAATTAAATTAAATATGTTGCCTGGTATTTCTATAAAAAAATGACTGAAGTGAAGTCATTCTTTTTGTTTTCACACAATGATGACACGTATCAGTGTCGGGTTTTTTTTCTATTAAATAAATTTGATCTAATAAAAGTCTCACTTTAAATAAATATTTTGTAATACTAAAAACACCTAAAATACTATACTTAAATTCATCAAATTCATATTCAAAATAGTTTATTATATGCCTAAAACTTAATATACACATATATGTATATGTATATTAAGTTTCATCTTACATTTTTAAAAGTTTAATTTAGCTTACTTAAAAGCTTTTTCACATTCAACCTTTTAAATAGATTTAAGATATCCTTAAATAAACTAATCAACTGAGAAAAAAAATATAAAACAAACTATAGAAACTATGAAAATTATACTAACTGTTATTAACAAACAGATAAATGAGTTGAATCATAATTCAAGACTCTAGTTTAACTTGATTAAATAATATAACTTATTTTTAAGTTTTAATTTAATATATAATTATTTAGCAACCTATCTACAGTAAGTTATCTTAATTAATAGACTGCATTTTACGAATTACCATGCTTATGTCTCATAAAATATTTCTCTAATTGTTGTTCATTACAAATTCTTTTAAAATGTTTTAGCTGTTTCAAATTTTTATTTCATATTTAATATTAAAAATGGTAGATAAATTATCATATATTTAAAATTTTTAATACAATAAAAACGTTTTAAAAATATTTGCTATTTATGTTCAAGAATGACACAGACAAGTTTGTTCAAAACAATTTTCCTGCGGATATTTACGACACGGCATGCAATTGTACAAGTATATCAAACACTACCTGACAATAGGGATAGACCTTTACACGTAAACAATTTATACATTGAACAAGATAATTTGAACAAACCCTGAATAAGAGAAAGCACCAATTATTTGGTATGCTCCTGTATGAAAGCTCCAATGGCTTCTTTCTACTTGCTCTTGCTTGTTCTTGTCGGTGCAACTTCTACAGCTTCTGCTGCAGACCTATGTACAGACTTTTACTCCTGCACTTGCCCAAACTTGTTAACCATAGTGAAGAAAGGAGTGGCTGAAGCCATTCAAAAAGAACCACGCATGGGGGCTTCCTTACTCCGTTTGCATTTCCATGACTGCTTTGTAAACGTAAGTATATATAGTTGTGTGCACTCAGGATTCAGGAGAGTGTACTCAGTATCTGTACAATGTTGGTAATTATTTTCAGCTATAAATAATATGCAGAAGGAGGTCTTAACAATCTTTGTATGAAGTGTGTGTAGTAAAAATTGAGTAGACCATAAATGAGTCATGATTTAGAACTATATCTGATAAGTTTTTTGAAATTGGCTTTACTATAACATTGTGATGTTCAGGGTTGTGATGCATCAATACTCTTGGATGATACTAGCAACTTGGTTGGAGAGAAAACAGCTGCAGCAAACAACCAATCAGCTAGAGGGTTCAATGTGATAGATGATATTAAGGGCAGTGTGGAGAAAGAGTGCCCCAGAGTGGTTTCCTGTGCTGATATTCTTGCTCTGGCAGCTAGAGATTCTGTAGTTTATGTAATAGATACATTTATATTTCTTCTAAGATTCTATTTTTTATTAGAGTAAGAGTTATGAATTATTATGGAAATTGAACAGATAGAAGTTTTGCAGTTAGGAGGACCTTCTTGGGAAGTGGGGTTGGGGAGAAGAGATTCTACAACAGCAAGCAGAAGTGATGCTAATAATAGCATTCCTGGGCCTTCCCTCAGTCTAACTGCTCTCACAAACAATTTTGCTAATCAAGGCCTCTCTGTTACAGACTTGGTGGCTCTTTCAGGTGCTATAATGATTTATTAGATGTCTTCAATCAGTAATGAAAAATTAAATAATCATGCTTCCAATGTTTGAATTATTAAAGAAAGTAATTCTGTGATTCGGCCTTTTCAGATTGTTTTCAGAAGTAGACACTTCTAACTTTTAAGAGAAATACTGCAATATTTTTCACATTTTCATTTTTTTAAAAAAGAAGCTTACATAATTATTATAATATCCTTTATCCTGTCCATAACTAAAAGCTGACTTTTTCCTAACGAAATTAAACAAAAAGATTAAAAATTTATTGCGTTCATGTAATTTGTACAAACTCATTGTTTTCTCGTCTGCTTTACAGTGAGGTATGATTAGAACCAAATTATTATTTCTTACTTTTCATAGTATTCAGTTAACTTATTAAATAATGTAACAAAAATTTTCTTCTATTTCAACATTAAATCTTTTATTTTGTCCCATTCTAGTGGAGCTCATCTCATTTATTTTGAGTCCATTCGTTCATTATTAAATGTCCCATCATTATTTTAGCACTCTTAACAATGAATAATTAACATTGCAACCTTTTCCTGGTTATTGCCAGAATTGGAATGCAATTTCCAGTGTTGATTAAGAGTGTTGCCCTGTCTATTTAATACCAAAATTATCATTAGTCAGTTTGAGTTGTGCTCCCCTATTTATTGCTAAAAGAATGACCACTCTAATTTTCCAAACTTAGTGCTTGGAAAATTATTTTGGTAAATTTGGTCAGCTCAATTTTTTCTTTCTGAAGAATATAATATACTTTTTATTTTGGAAAAAAAAAAAATCTCTTGCATAATACTTTCCATTTACTGCACTGAATTGTGTGTTCTCTGTAAGAACACCGTCGTACTAAAGAAATGTGAGGATTCTAAATCAAGTTTTACTTGCCATGTTCACTAAGTGTTACAACTAAATAACAGCAACTTTCAATAACAGGGGCACATACCATTGGCCTGGCTCAATGCAAAAATTTCCGAGCACATATCTACAATGACTCCAACGTTGATCCCTCCTACCGGAAGTTCCTGCAAAGCAAATGCCCAAGAAGTGGAAGTGACAATACACTGGAACCCCTTGACCACCAAACTCCAACCCGTTTCGACAATCTATACTTCCAGAATTTGGTGAGGAAAAAAGCCCTTCTTCATTCCGATCAGGAGCTGTTCAATGGCAGTTCTACTACTGACAATCTGGTTAGAAAATACGCTGCCAATACTGCTGCATTCTTTAAAGACTTTGCCAAGGGAATGGTCAAAATGAGCAACATCAAGCCTCTCACAGGAAGCCAGGGGCAGATCAGAATCAATTGTGAAAAAGTCAATTAAAAGTTAGCAAGTGATGCTTATGTTCAATATAAATTCAATTTCCCTGTTCCAAAATTGTCAAATAACTTATCCTCGCACCGTCAAGTAACCTGGCTTATCATCAATAAACTACCTAGTTTTATACATGCGTGTGTATATTATGAATATCATATACATTCACATTTCACTCAGAATTATCTCATCGTCACTGCTAACATAAACAACAACATAACCATCAGACTTATGGCATCTACATGAAAAAAAATAAACAACATTTTGGAAACCTATCCAGAAAATTCGTCTTTCTTTGCATTTGCCCGGTAAGATTGTAAAAGAATCAACGGGGTAAAACAAAGCAAGGTAGTTAAATCACAATATTACAAGAATACTACTAAACTCAAAGAAGAAATTTACAAGACAAATCAGAAATTTTTCCCAAGACATAGTGTGTTGGGCCCAATATTAACTTTGATTGTGCCACTGGACTATTACAAAATATTATTAGGAACTTACATTTATATATTGGTCATGCAGCGAGTTAGTTACTTCACGAGAAAACCACGATATCTGAACTACACAGCATAACAAAGCAAAGAAATTTCAAGCTGCTATTTATAGTTACATTACATATCCTACCACCTAATCCAACTCATCACCAGATTCAACCTCCAGTTCAAATTCATCAACCTCTTTAAAGTAAGCATTCTGTTTTTCCACATATTCTTGAAGCTGGGGATCCTCCATTGCATCCTTTTCAGGTAACAAAGTACGCTGTTTCTGAAAATTCAGCAAATATGTATCAGACACTAGCAAAATATTTATTTTGACATGATTGAACATTTAAAAACATGTATGCAGAATCTACGTATGAAGCTTTATCAGAAAATTTATTTCCACCAAACAACTATTTCTAAGATTTTATTAGGGCAATGACTAATGCGTAATGACAAAGAAAATATCAATAGTTGGGAATCACAAGAACTATCTGATATTGAAAAAGGCTCCCAACATTATATTGTGGTCGGTGAACAAGGCTCCCCTATATCCCAACGAGTGAAAGGTTGAATCTGTGGGCCATACAACCCATGACGCAATCACCAAGGAGCAATCTTACCAATGCATCAAGATTCATCCTTCACACAAATTCATGACCTACAAATAGTGAAAATACCACCCATTCCTTCTTCTAAAATTGTCTATCTAGGTTCATTAGACATCAAAGGAGGATGGTGTAAAATTGTTTGAGGTAAAGACAACAGACTTAAGATCAATCGTGCCTCACTAAAAGGGAGGGACAGTTTCATAAAAGATCAGGTTCTTGTGGAATAACCAATTTAATATCCTTTGAGTTTCCTAATAAAATGACAGAAAGTTAGGACCACAATAGTAAATTAATATACCTTTGCAGGAGGAAAAGTCAATGCTTTGGCCTTAGATAGGTTCAAACCTTCAAACTCATCATTTTGCTCGCTGTTTTTTAATCACAAAACCATACACAACAGCAATTATATGAAAGAACTTCCAGGAAGGAAACAATAAAAAGCAAAAATCAAACTCAGTTCTCCTAATCACGACAAAGATATAATAAATGTATCCAGCTATAACATTGAATCCAACAAAGAAACGAAGGAAACATAAAATGTCACGAGCATAAAGCATAATAATGGCAAAACAGGACAGACTAAAGAGGTCAAATGAAAAAAGATAACAATGAATCAGTAATCTGTTCAGTAAAGCTTCACAAATCCAAGACTATTCATACATTCAAACAAACTTATAAGAATAACGTACCCAATCCAAACGGCACACTCAAATAGTTCAGAGAATTCCTCTCAAATACAAAAACTTAAAATTTTAAATACAAAAATGTGCTAGCAAATAGCAACATACTCCTCTGACAAAGTCTCTACTATTGGCCAAAATTTACTGTAAAACAGTCAAAATACAAAAATCATAAGTGAGAAACCCACAATTTTATAATTTCCAACAGTAGTACACAAAATTTGTTTAAAAGTGAGTTACTAGCATTTCTATTCAATAGAGTCCATCACAAGGGTTAGCATTTTATTTCCCAATCTCATTCTTTTTCCCGTGTCCCAAAACTTCAAACAACTCTCTTATTCTCCTCGATAATTGTTTCTTAAAACTCAATACAACTTGCACAAAAACACAATCCACCACTACGAAAAAGCAAAGGGTAATTACTTACCGACTATCAGAGACCTTCAAATTGGGCGTGCTACTAAAAGGAACAGCTACTGCCTTCCCTTTATCCTTCTTTCTCTTATTCGAAGAACGTCTTCGGCTGTACACTACTGAAATAGGCTGTACAGGCTCAGAAGCCTCAACATCATCAGAAGCTTCAGCATCAACAATCTCTGAAGGAAAAAAAGAAAAAGAAAAGAAACCACACAGTGATTAAACATAGTATACACGAAAGCTTAAAATCAAATAGCGATAATTAAATACAGCGATTAAACATGCTATATTGAAATTGAATGTGTCAAGTGACAGTAGTATAGCGAAGGTGGAATGTCTCTTTCATTGCAAGAGAAACTAAAATTGTAAAATCAAGAACATAAGGAAGCGTGTGTACGAATTGAAGAAGGAGTGATTGAATCGGCGTGTAGAGAGGGAGTTTTGAGAGCTGGTGTGGAGGGAACGGGCGGTGAAGAAGAGTTAGGGTTTGGGGCATTATCGAGATTGGTGGCGGTGGCGGCGGCGGCAACGGTGGTGCTTTCAGTGACACGTGTATCGAGTGCGGGAGAGGAAGTAGAAGTAGAAGAAAAAGAAGGAGGATTAGTTTTGTTTGGTCTTGGGGAAACAGCGGGAGAAGTGTTGGTGATATCGGAGAGAGGCTTTCTGCGAGGGACCACTCGTCGTCTTCTGTTAGCTTCCATTCTTACTTCCGGAGTTCGCTTTCCATCGTCGGCGAAAAACAACTACTACGTGTGAAGAAGCGAGTGCAGAAACTCTACTGCAAGTGCCAGAAGGATGAGGATTCACCAAGAAGCTTCTTCTTCCTTTTCTTCTTCTTCCCAGACACCTGGAATTGGATTTTTTTTTTTTTTTTTCGGTCGAAGGCCAACGCCAAGAAGAAGACTAACAAGCCTGCTCCTAATCAATACGGGCTTGGGCTTGAACTTAGATTGGACTTATTAATTACATTGATACGTGGCAACAGCGAGATTAACCGAATTTTTTATTTATATAATTTTACTTATATTTATTTGAAATTAATTTTAGAACAATATAAAAAATGTAAACTGAATTAGTTCCTAACATAAATAAATTAATAGTTGCACTCCCTATTATTTCATTTCACCCCATGGATGCACAAAACCAGGGTAAGTCTCCTCCTGTAAACAAAACCAGGGTACGCTCCTCCTGTAAACAAAACCAGGGTACGGCTACTCCTGTAACCAAACCAAGGGGCATTAAAAAATATGCCCAAATTACAATCTTACCCTTTCGTCCTCATCTATAAATACCCACTTTTCATCACCCCCACCTACATTCTAAATTCCAACTCACAAGAGAGAGCAACATAAAGAATCAACATGGAAGCAATTCAATCATGGGTTTCAAACCACAAGCTAGCTACACTTGGTAAGATAAATATAAAATATAAGTTTTACTTTAATCATTTGTATTTTATGAATATATTATATATTATATATTATCAGGATCAAACTCTGAATAGAATTAAAAAATATTTATATTTCTTATGGTATGGTAGGTAATTTTTCCATAAATTTAATTATAAGAAAATTGTAGTTAATTGGTGTTTGGTTGTAGGGGGACTGTGGGCCTCTGGGATTGGGGCATCACTTGTGGCTAATTCACGTACAGGGTCTCCAATGAAGCCCAGTCTTAGACTCATCCATGCCAGGTACATAACATGTCCCACATACATACATACATGCACATTCATCACTTACTTACTAATTTTAATTTATTTTTGTTGCTGTTTGGATTTGTAGATTGCATGCCCAAGCTTTAACTCTGGCAGTGTTGTCTGGTGCTGCGGCTTATCGATACTACGAGATTCGTGCATGTGGCCCAAAACCACAGGCCCAAGCGCCTTCTCCCGCTGTGGCCCAATTAGCTGAATGGGAGATTCTAAGTCCTTTCTGAAACTCAATATTATAAATAATAAGAAAAATTCAGTTTCATTATCAATTATCAACTTCTTGTAGTTTTTTTAATTATTATATAATATAATATTATCAGATTCCACAAAGAAGAGGAAAACGGAAAGTTTTCCCTTCGGAAGAGTTTGGTGATTGAATTGTATAAAGCCCATTTAAAAGGGTTATGAGAAAGACTTTACTTTGCTTTTAATTGATTTTGGTTCTATGAAGGGTTGTTTATGAATCAACGGTACCTCTGATCACTCTGCTTGGGTCCACCATTCCTACCAAATGCATGTACATGGACATACATACCAATCTAATAAGTAGTTAGTTTAAAATATAATAAAAAATTACTGCCTCTCATTCTTTTTTAAAATTAAGCAGTATGAACTTTTTAACAACTCTTAACAATTATTTGAAGACTCAATTTTAAAAGTATTATAATTATTATCAAAATAAATTTTTATATTTGTAAATGAAAAGAGAACCTAAAGAGTACAGACTTAAAATCACAGTTTAGAATACAAAAATGATTAAGTTAGCTTAAAAGGTGAATATTTCATTCTCCAAAATGATATTTAATTTTTAAAGATATAATTTTACACACTGAAATAATGAAATAGTATCTAATCTTAAAATTGAAAAAAAAAATAGATACTAAATTTATGGATGAACTATCACAAGGTTGTTTTAATTTATAATTAGTCTATAATAAATAAAAAGTTAAAAGATCGTAATTGCCATACAAATTTTAGCATGAAAGATCCTTGACAAAGAACGCATAATGGCAAGTAAATATCAAGTTAAAGAAATTCCAACATTTATTTTTAAATAATTTAAGAAAATAATACCATCTCTTAAATTTAAGAGAGTGCACACTACAAAAAATCAAAGAAGAATATATACTTCTCTTCTTTGATTCTTATTCTTTCTCAAATGTTTTCGGATTTATGAACTGATTATTCATATTGCTATTTATAGAACTGACATCACTATCGAAATATAACTAAAGAAATAACCTTATTGGAATTTTGAATATTCTTTTCCTACACAAAGTGCGTCACAACTTTTACAGGTATCATAAGAAGAAAATTTAAGTAAATGAAAAATAAGTATTTTGTTATTTAAATTTATAAAAGTTGTATATATTATAAAACCATTTTATTTTTTATTTTTCTAACATTCTTCTAGATTTGAAAACTTTTGATTTCTTTATGGATTTCTGAAGCCATGTTTTTTTTTTTCATTTCTTATATAAGAGCCCATTGAGCTAGAAAATAATAAAGTATAAGATAATCTAATTTTATCATATCTTAGTTTTGAGTATTAATAAGTATTATCTTATTATCTAAGTCTAAAAATAATTTTTTATAACTCGAAAAGATAACAAAACTACATTTTATTTAAAAGAAAAAAATTATTAACAATAGTAATCGAGGTGGGTGGGTGTGAATATAATTTTGATTTTTTTTCTTTTCTCAAAGTAAAAATTCATGTTTAATTATATATGAACTATATAATCAATAAGTATGAATTTATATCTTATTTCTGTTTTCGTCTTGTCGTTAATGTATCGTAATTATTCAATATTATTCCAAATATTAATGAAATATTTATTTACAAAAATTTTAAAAAAATTGTAAAATGATATTTTTAAAATTAAATGTCAAAAGAGTACATATTATTTTTAATTTTAAATATGAAAAAATCATAATTATATAAATATAAAAAATATAATATTAAATACCATGTCCATAAATGTCAAGTTATTAAAAAAAACAAACAATTACATGAAAATTTTAACAATTATAAATGATTATCTTAAAAATGATTTTATTCAATAAAATTGAAGTTTGAGCTTTTTTTGAAATACAATGCATTATTTGAGTAAAATTGCATGATGTAAGAAATGTGTAATACAAATTATGACGAGAAAAAAAAAATAACTTTCAGATTCTAAGTGAATTTATTGGATATTAAACAATTGTCAAACACTTTAGAGATAATGAGATTTGTGTGATTATTAAGATTTTTATTCGGCAAGTGTACCGAGTCACAAGTAGTAGAGTGAGTTTTAGTAAAGATGTCGATTCTTCAGGGAATAGTTCTATTTTAGAATTTCAGCGTCATTGCTCAGTAAGCGAGTTCAGTTTTGATGAGAGATTTAGTTTGATTAACGATTAATACGAACATGCAAAATAAATTTATAAACAGTAAAAGTGTCTGAAATGATTAGAGAAACACCCTGGGATTGAACTCATCTAATCTTACTCATTTGTAACTTAATCAAATAATGAAACATAACACCGGTAACTATTCAGTTTTGACGCACATGCAAAAATCACCC
>Ga0209700_105837_pt1 | contig 20047 bp, 7 predicted proteins | sample SiratroredBW_FD_187528 | JGI IMG/M metagenome (GOLD analysis project Ga0209700, IMG submission 187528) | Root nodule microbial communities of legume samples collected from California, USA - Siratro red BW (SPAdes) (version 2) | ecosystem: Host-associated > Plants > Roots > Nodule | place: USA...
TTTATTTATATATATATATATATATATATATATATATATATATATATATATATATATTATTAGAAAGTATATATATTATTGGAAATATACTTAAAAAAAAACTTTCTTTTTAAAGCAACAATTAAACTTATGAAATAGTGGCGTGATTAAGCATATACAAATTAGTGCATTAAGTTATACATTCTGCACCAATAAATTATGAAATAGTGGCGTGATTAAGCATATACAAATTAGTGCATTAAGTTATACACAAATGTAATGCGGGTAAGTAAAAGTGCTTGTAATAAAATGATAAAAAAAAAGTAAGAACCAAATGTTCGTTCCTGATTTTCAGTAAAGTTTACATCTCTATGTGAAACTATATGTTAAAATATAGATTTATGGTTTGCTTGTAATTTTTATTATATAAAAATAAAAATTCTTATTCGATAAAAACATATGATTATTATGATTATATGGTGTGAGATAAAAAAAAAGTTTAAAACTTGTCCTGAAAGAAGGATGATAGCATAACATTGAATAAAAACATCTTAATAAATTTGCAAAAAAACAAAATTCTAACGCCTTCAAATGCATCAAATATATATATATATATATATATATATATATATATATATATATATATATATATTAGGTTAGAAAAAAATATAATTTTAATTCTTAATAGTTTTTTTCATGTCTTTCAATTTTTAATCTTTCACCAATCAAGATAACAAGATTACAGTTTTATTTTTTTTTAATAGTTGGGTTTTCATCTCATTCGTTGTTGTTATCCTAAGAACGGAAGTAATTATTTATTTAATAGTTTTTTTTTAATGCGATATCACAGTGTTTTTCACACAACACACTTCTCAAAAACTTCATCTTTCCTCTTCTTTTTTGACAAGATTTTATGGCAAGGTTCATTTCTCTTCTTATGTATTGAAAAAAAAAAAAATTCTTATTTTAGTTTATCCCATGATTTCCTTTTTTTTACTTTACTTTTTTCTTTTTGTATTTATATATAAATTATTTATGCTAGGACAAAAACAATTCTGTCATTTCTTCTATATATAAATTATTTAGCCTAGCAAAAATATATTTCTAAAATTTCTTAATAATTGACAACCATACATTGTAGGTATTTAGTTTTCAGCATTTTACCAATTAAGCTGGAAAAAAATCCTTAATGGTTTTTCTTTTTTGAAATCTATAATCATATTATGACACAAGGTATTCTCTTATCTTATTGGAATGCAAAAGCAATAAACTTCAAATGTCGGTAATCATAATGATCTTAATGTAACACAAGTTTTTCATGATAAAGAACCCTTGAAATTTTCAATAATGGAGAATATTTGTCCTCACAGAATGAGTTTAGACATTTTTTTATGAACTTGTTAGGTCCATCAATGGTTTTAATCATGATAATTAGACCCAAAAAAACCTATAATCTTATTTAGTAAGTTATTGTAATATGTTACTTGCATAGGCCCTTTTGGTCCAATGCAATATTTTGAAAATGGTGGGATCAGAAGCTATACTTTTGAATTTGGTTCTCCTAAAATCTGTCTCATTGGTCACATGTAAATCATGGTGTCTCTGGAAAACCTATAAATTAAACAAAATTGTAATACTTTTGACAATTATTGTCACAATTTGCGGGCAACTACTTTCAGGTATGATGGAACTAGAATCTTATAAAGTAGCCTTAATTCTATTATCTCTAATAATTACAAAAATGCAAGAAGATATCATAGGACACTATATTTCAACTAACTGGGAAAAGATACATGCATGTATACAACTTTTCTCATCTGTCTTGGATGATTAGATCAAATTTGCTTTATAAAGTAAGCCTCCTTGAGTATATTAATACTATAATTGACATTAATTTAAACTATTTTGGTGATTTAAATGACCTGTCCCCGTAGATTATGGTCATCAATTTTTTTTTTATTTGATAAAAAAATATTTCTATGTTTGGATATCTACTAGTCTTCATTAAGTGATATGTGTAATTTTTTTTCTTTTATTTTTTAATAAATTTTTATACTTTGTTTTTTGTCTTTAATAAAAAAATAATTCTGGTCCCATAGAAATTTTATTTTGATTTCTATTGTTTATTGGTATTTTTTTTTTAAAAGTAACCATGTCAATGGTTAAATATATGGCGTGTCAAATTTTTTTAAATTATTTCGTTTAAAAGGAAAAAAAATTAATCAAGCAATTTCATTTGTCTTCAATTAGAGTTTGTTTCTCCTTTTTAATTCTTTCTTATTCAATGATGAAACTTAAAAGGATAAAAATCGATAGTATCTTTATCTATCTTCATCTTCTTTGGATGATTTTGATGACAAATAGAGAATATTGAAAAGAAAAAAAAAAGAAATGCAAACTTAAGGAATACAAAAACTATTTGCATCATATGGAATAATTTTTAATTCCTTAAAATAAAATAATTTAAAAAAAATGGTAGTCAGTATCCTTAGTTATTGATGTAGTCATTTAATCAACGATTCATATCTTAAAAAATGTCATTAAATATAAAAAATAAAATAAAAATATTTTTTTGTAAAAACTAAAATAAAAAATATTAATCATATTTAGCCACTTACGTATTGCTTAACAAATGAATTGCCACTTAATGAAATGTTAGTAGCATAAACTAAATAAAATTAAAAAAAATATCAATGACGAAAATGGGAATTTTTTTTATTAGTACCATATGAAAAACTCTTAAATTTATTTATTTGTTTTCCTAAAAAATATTTCTTCATTTATATCTCTTTCTTTCACATATTTATACATACACATATATAAGGGCGAGTAAGGAAGTGAGAAACAGAAATTAAAGTTGAATGTGTCTTATATATATATATATATATATATATATATATATATATATATGTATTTGTGAATAAAAATTTTCCAATTTGGTAAAAACAATAACATTATTTGTGTATTAATAAATATCTTTCTAGTTATAATTGATTTTTCTTTTGGTTTCACTCATATATGCAGAATCATTGAAAATGACAAAAATAATCATTTGTCAAACAATCCCCAATTAAGTTAATTAAATCAACCAATTCATCCAAGAACCTTGCATTAAAAACATTTGGGTTTAGACATTAGAATATACATATACAATGAATAAAAGGGCCTTTAACCCATACATACATACATTCTGAGAGGAGACAGGTCATGATAAGCCTAGCATGTAGAACCACTTTTCATCAAATTTAAGGGCTCGTTGTCCAAGTTACAGGGGGTTAGGCAAATAACTTACCCTCATTGTCAATAATCCAAAATTTGTTGTTACAAATTTAGCTACTTTTGACATCTCCATCTTTTGCTGCCAGCTATGCTAGAGAAGTAATCTAGGTTTTGTCTTACTGTCTAAAGACAGATTTCACAAGATCAGCATCAAACTAATACATACCTAACTCCATTTGACCAACTCACTCTTATTATTTACTCAATCAACGCCATCCTCTCATAATAATAGCTTCTTCCACTTACTCTACCAACCTAACTATTATTACTTGCACTGTTAGTTTAACATAAATATTTTACATTCATTATTTTGAATCCGAACTAACTAGCCATAACACCCTTTTGTTATGATCCATGCATGGATGAGAGGCAAAAGAAGCGGACAAAGAGTGTTAGTTAATTAGTATGTAATAATTATAAGAAAAGAAAAACCTTCCTGAAGGTAAGTAATTATTAGCTAAAATACACAAGAAAACAACAAAAAGAAAGCACATTGGCAGCACCAGCAACGTCTTATTACTTTACAAGTACAAGGGCAAGTGCAGTTCAACCATCCATATATTTTCAGGTGTGTGTATGTTATATAAGGCAAAACTTATTTACAATAAAGCAAAGCATTAATCCTGTTAAAACTTCAATCTTTCTCACTAACAACGAACTCACAAAGGTATCTAGTTACATCTCCGAAAATGGGATAGAAGTGTTCATTAAACACATTTCATCAGTTCATAGATATCATAGTGAATGTGTGACTTTAGAGAATGAGAAACCCCGAAAATGTGCATTGATTTGAACACTAAAAATAGGCATAAGCATATCCTAGTTTGGTATACATTCTATTTCCTCGAACACAGGAAGCCAGAACAGTTATGAAAAACATCTCGACAGTTCAGAAGACTGGCGTAAACACCTTTGCAAAGGCATATAAATAGAACCTTAAAGTTGCCAAAAATAAACATAAAACAGGCACTACTTTGATATGGACTAAGAGAGATAGAAGTAGAAGAAATGGAGAAAAACAAAAGGGATATGCATGTGAGGGCATGGCATGATGGATGATGGTGATTATATAATTGGTTTGGATGTGATGACGATGATGATGATGCTAAGTGGCAGTGGCAGTGGCATTGGGGGAAGAGGTAACAGAAGGTGCATTAGCGATGTGGGACTTTGGCCTTTTTCTCTTCTTCTCGTAGCTAACTCCTCTCGCCTTCGCCTGAAACTCACGAACATCATGCAAGTACAGCCTCACGGCGCGGGCGCCGAAGGGGTTGCTTTCGGCTCTGCCGCCGTTCTCCTCGTAGGCGGCGCGGAGGCGGCCGATGAGGGCGTCGAGGCTGCCCCAGGCCTGGCGGAGCGGGCAGGGGCAGGGCGCCGGAGGGTTAGGCAGCCCGAAGAACGGGCACGTCGGGTTGTGCACCTTCGTCTTCCCGAATTGGTCCAGGTAGTGCAGGAACTCCAGCACGTGCGCCCCGCCGCACATCGCCACCGTCAGCGGCGGCCGGTGGTTCCGCAGGTACTGGCTGAACGTGTTCCAGTCTCGCCGCTTCTGGTTCTCGTACCTGCTGGGAGTACTAGTACTACTCCCACCGCCGCCGCCACTGCTTGAAGTTGTTGTTGTTGGAGATGGCACGCTCTCCATTGCAAAGATCTGATGCTTCTTGATTTGGATTTGAGTCGGATCTCGTGTAGAAGTAGAAGGATCCAGCACCAAGAAGCTGCTATATAAACATATAAGTGTATCTGGAAATGAAGTTGTTCTTAGGAGAGTAGCTAGGGTTTTTATTGTGTTGTAGAAAATAAGTGAAGAGGGTATTGTTTGTATTGGTTAGAGAAGAAGCTGAGTAGTGACATGGAAGCTAGAAGAGTGCATATTTTTCACCATTTTTCTTTTTTGTTATTAATTTGTGTTGCAGAGTGAAGTGGGAAGGTGGAGAGTGGAAGAAGAAAGAAATGGAAAAGGGAGAGAAAGGGGAAAAAATGATTTGGTGTTTCCAGAAAAGCTGAAGCAAAGTGGGAGTTGTGAAAAACTGAAGCATGAGGAAGTGAGAGAGAAGAGAGAAGAAGGGTTAAATGAAGAAGAGGGCACTGTGCCCCAAAAGAGGACAAAGTTTGGCAGTGAGATAGTGATGATGCTGACCATAGCTCAATACACACATCTTTTCCAGTTTTTCTCACTCTGCTTCTGAGCGCGTCGTTCCACCTCCTTCACTTTTTCATCACTACTTTATTTCATTAATAGAAAAAAAAATAGAAAAGGTGAAAATAAAAATTATTGGACTTAATATATGAAATCATGTCTTGGTTGAAAATAAAATATTCTAATTGATAATATATGTTTATCACTATTCTTCTTAACTTATGTGTAAAAATAGTCCGTACTATAATTATTTTGGAAATAAGAAATGGTATTTAGGTTAAATTAAATTATTTAATGTTCTTCAATTATAACAAAATTATTAGATATTCGAATTTTTATTTATTTTTTAAATAGATTATTTATGTTTAACCATCGGTATAAAAAAGATTAAAGTTTAATTATAATTTTGTTTCCTATATTTTACAAAACCTATGACTTTAGTTCATGTTTTTTTTTTTACACAATTCTAGTTCCTTAATGTTTAACTATACATAATTTTAGTTTCTATAATTCTTTTATGCTGTTATAATCTCTTGACATTAATTATATGTAGTTTCGTTCAATTTTCATTTTAAAGAAGTCACCCTCTTCAATTCTAGCTAACATTTTTGTTTTCCATAATTCTAGTTCCTTAATGTTTAATTACCTAGAATTTTAGTCTCTAGATTTTTTTTATGCATTTATAATCTCTTAACTTTAATTATATGTAACTTTGTTCAATTTTCGTTATAAAGAAGTCGCCCTCTTCAATTCTACCTAGCATTTTCGATTCTTTAAGAAAAAAACAAGTATCATGGGTTTTACCCCCAAAATCATTGTTATGTTACGTCCAAAGTGAAAAAAAGAAGAAGATAATTTAACTAAAAAGTTAATGAAAATTCATATAATTAATAATTAAGAGTTAAAATTCTGTAAAGAGGAAACTCAAAGACCAAAATAACAGATAATTAAAAATTAAAGAACTGAAATTACAAGAAAAACATAGAGGTCAAAAATATAAATTTTGTAAAATATAAAAATCAAAACTACAATTAAGACAGAGTTAAATAAATACATATAGACAAGAATTTTACACAAAACTGTTATTGACCGAAGTCTCTAAAGAGAATTGTGAAATGATTTCTTATATCAAGTTAAATTTTTTAAGTTTAAATTTAAATTTTCCAAACAAATAAAAAAACAACTAAAAAAATTTCTAAGTATCGCATAAATAATCTAACCTATTATTTAATATATTATAAAGAAATTATTCCTTTCCTTTATACAATCAATTTAAATGCAAGATGAAAAAAATCTATAATACACCCTTTCTTTTGAGAATGTTGCATTCATTATTTACTTTAGGGTATTGAGAGAGGATGGCAATAAGTTCACTCTCTAATCTCTAAATGGGTTAATATTATGTATTTTATTTTATTTGAAATATGTATTAAATTTGGTTGATAAGGATTAGGTAACTTCAGAAACCTAAAGCTATTGATGGAGGTTGATAGATCAACTTGTCTTTCTTTTTTTTTTAATTCAGTACAAAGTATAATAAATATATTATATAAAAAGTTTAATAATAAATTTAAATTAAAAATTATGAACCTAATATATATATATATATATATATATATATATATTTTTAAAAAATATTTATTTGGTTGAGTTTTGATTTTGAACTCAAATATAAACTTAATCTAACTCATCTAGTGTATAATATAATTTTTATTTTAGTTTATTGTTTTATATGTTGTATGAAAAACAGGAGAAAATTATGTATATATTAAACACTATTTTTTCTTTTCTTATCCCAAACTCACTGTCTAAACAAATACTCCTTAATAAATAAATTATCTAATGGTTTTTAAACTGCATTATAAAAATCCTAAACTTTCATCTTATATTTAAGAACTATATTCACTCTTTACTTAATAATAAACATCATTATAAACTCAATTGTTCTCTAATTTGTAATTTTGTAAAAAATAAAATTTATTTTAAGAACTCGATTTTGACACAGTGACAAGCTCCAACAACAATGTAAACAAGTTTTAGTAAATAGGTTTTAGTTCGTGAACTCTTTGTTAACTCAATTTCAGACGTATTATACAAATCTTATTTACATTTTATCTGTTTTGCATTAATTTTTATTTTTAATTTAAAATTTAGTTTGATATATTTAAATACTTAACAGAAATACACATTTCAAAATTATATCAAAATACATGAATAAATAAACCTTGTAATAATTGTAAAATATTTTCTTTTAATTTCCATGAAGCCAATCCATTATTAATCGGGCCAAATTAGTAGATAAATAACACAGATCCAACTTAATTCAAACCAAATTATTTTAATCATATTGAATAATAAACTAGGTGAAATTAAAAAAAAAAGTGATATAACGCAAAGAAATTATAAAAAAATTAAATTAAAGCCTCCTGCATCTTTTTAAGTTGATGAGAAAAACTAGAGTTGATATTTAATAAAATATTGACCGGAAGAAACTCGAAGTAGCATATTAGGTTATACACAATCAATTATATTCTCCTCCACAGGTTATAGGATTTGAGAAGTCATAAAATACTATACAACACAACTAGAAACTATAGTAACATCCTTTATTATCATATATGTCAATATAATATCTTCAAAAAAATAGTTTTATATGTCAAAACAATATAAATCTTATTTATAAGAAGTTAAGTATGTGAAGAAAATCAAATAAAGTTAGCTAATTGAATTACTAAATTTCATTTATCTGTCTCTTTATCATATTTAATAAAATTATGAAAGTGTTTCGTTTTTTTGAGTATTATTAATGCACTTTTTCGTTAAAAAAATATTAATTTAAATACTTGCTAAATATTTATAATTATTTTCAAAATAAAACTTATCATTGGATTCCGTTCTGAAGTAGTTAAAACTTTTTAAATGGATTCTTTTTTTCTTTTACAAATTAATAGGTTCTCGTTCCTCTGGTGCTGTGTTGCATCATTTATTATTTACTTGCTTTGGTTCGTGCTTTGTACCTTTGAACTTCAACTTTGAGGTTTATGTCGCTGTTTCTGGTGACTGTAACGCAGATAGTTGGCTAAAGAAGAAAACACTTATTTCAGGGCAAAAACAATATAAACTTAACTCGGTTATTTATCTACTTTAAAAGATATAGAATTCATATACAAGTTAAAAATATAGCCAATACTACTTCTGGTCATGTTAATTAAATTATCTCATTATAAGTGATTACAAATAATTTGAACTCCGTTATTTATCAACTTTGCATGATATTATTATTATTATTATTATTATTATTATTATTATTCTCATTTACTTATATGCAAATAAAGCAAGCATAAAAATAATGAATGATATTTAAAATTTCAAGAAAGATAGATAAATAAGAACCGTTTAAGAAAAGTAAATATAAAAAGTCCAACAAAATGAACCTCTTCACTGAGGGGCTGCTCCTAAACACTATTTTTTAGAGATATAATTTAAAAATAAATAAAGAATTAAGAATTATAAAATGTTATAAATACTTATTCTTTATTTTATTAAAAAACAATTTTTCTAAATATTTTAATGTTATAGTTTGATAAACGATTTGTTGTATTTACAAAATATAGTTTAAGGAAATAGCTGAAAAATTAAGATGGTATAAACAATTTTTTTCATTGGAGTAAATATTTATTTCCCATTGTTGATTTAACTTACTTTTTTTTCTCTTTCTTTTGGATTTTAACGAGAAGAGATAACTATTATTAAACTTTGGAAATTTGACTAGTATAATTAGGTTTACGAAGATGTACACAGATAATTTTATTAGTAGGAATACAGTCTATTTAATTAAATATTTTTTAAATGTATGAATTGTACTAGTGTTAAGATGGTGTGAATGTTAAAATTTGATAATATTTATGTACGTGAAGTTATTTAAAATTGGAAATATGATAGAAAGTTTAAACATATGACATATATTGGAGTATTTGATATTTTGACATATTAATCGAAAATCTTGTATAAATTAGAGATAAAGTTATTCCATAATATATAAATAGATATAAAATTTAAATTACAAGTTAAAATTAAGTTAGATTTAAAATCTGACTTTTAACATGATATCATATTCTATCTTAATTCAATTTAATATACTTATCAAATCATTTATTATTAGACTATTATCAGATTATTCATACATAAATATTTAATATCACGTATTAATTGAGAATCAACTCTAATGAAAAATGTGTATTGGAGATACTTTATTATGATTTATTGATACTCAAATGATGGAATAATACTCAAATAGGAAATCGAATCATGTATGCACTGTTCAATATTATATTAAAGCACTTACAAGAATTGAAAACATGAAACATATAATTCAAATTATGCCTTTGAAATTTAAAAACGAAAGATGTTGAAATAGTTTTATTTTCTATTAAATGAGCGATGTTTAAGGGATAAGAATTCGCTTTAAAATGTGTACTGATGACACATGTGTTTCTGAAATTTATTGGAGCCGTGTTTGTGTTTTTTCTTTTTTTTTACATTCGATATTTGTTGAATTCGTATTTTTTACCGACAAAATTTTAATGCTTTGTTTTTCTTTTTCTTTTTTTTATATATAATGGATGACTGACAAAATCTTCAGGAACGTAAGTTTCATTTTATGTGCTTCAATGTCCAGGCCGCTATTAGTTTTTGGAGTGTTTGTTTTGTCCTCATAGCATGAAAATGGTTTTTTCCTTCGCAACATATTCAAGTTTTTGTTTTCTTTTCAAAGTATCAAATTTAGTTATTTTCGCAACTCTTTTTCTATTTGAAGGGAGGGGGATGAGAGCAAGAGGAAGAATTTGTTAGAGAAGAAAAAGGGCAAATGTTTATTTTTCGTTTTTTAATTTCGTGGTTAAAATGTGTTACTACGTGTAGATAAAATATTTCATAAAAAAAAGGTGTTGTTTTAGGTGGTTTTCAAAGAAATTGATTTTAAATTAGTGAAAATAGTGTTTTATTTCTTTTAATGTAAGAGGTGGAACTTACCTAAACTTCACTGACAAGTAATAAAGAAAATTATGCAAAATAATTGTGGTCTTAGAAATCTTAGTAAAGAATCTAACATGAGGGCCCATCCACACACAAGAAAGTCATGAAAACGACTCTTGTGAAAGTGAACATCAACCTCAAACCAAAATTATCGAAAGTGCTTTTTGGATAGAGCATCGAATCAGTAAACTAAACCAAATTCATTGCACCACCATGTATTTAAAGAGTGTTATACATATTGACAATTTTCTCCTTAAAATTTTCAGGAGAAAAAAAGTTAAAAGAATCATGCTTAGATTAAACATATCCTCACAAGTTATCAAGGTTCCAAAACTTTGTCTTTTTATTATTCAAGTTTGCAGTGTTGTAAACAGGAATACAAAATCAAATCATCATATCATTCTATTTCACCATAAAGGCCAAGTTGAAAAATAAAAGATTTTAATATAAAGTTAATTAAAAAAATTGATGAATAATTAAAACTTGATTAAATATTTTAGAAATACTATGAAAAGAACCTTGCAATATATATTTTAGTATATCCTCTAATATCAACTAAAATTTATAAAATTTGAGTTTCACATATTATTGGTGAGTTTGTGTTGATTTTATAATTTGTAATATATTTGAATTAATGTTAATAATGTGATTGTTGAAGGTACGTGGGTGAGATCCGATGGAAAGACAGAATCTTGGAGGACCCAGGCAGGACCGAAGGTTATGGCATCGCACGCACTCACTCAGTCTGTCTCGATGGGACATTACACCACTCTCTTCTCTTACATCAGTTTTTGTTTTTTTTTTAAATTCAACAATTTTTTTCTTTTCAAATTTTAATTATCATCTTAATTCAATCTCTAAATTCTACTTTTTCTTAAATTTATTTTCTCATCTAATTGTCGTTATATAAAATTAAACATACTTACTTCGAACATCATATCTCCTATTAATATTATCACTATTTCGTATAATGAATGTTTATGTATGGATTAAGTTAACCGAGTAAAATTGGTTTAAATGATTGATATATATATATATATATATATATATATATATATATATATATATATATATATATAAAAAAAGAAAAAAAATATAAATTAAAAAGAATATAAATATTTCATAAGTATGACTATTATTCTCTTAACTCTCATTTATTTTACAGGTACCTTTAGTTCTCAACTGAGAAGAAATAGAAGTTTGACCTAAAAACTCAACTAAATCTTGACTTAAAGACTCAACTAAATCTTTGAAAAAGGAATGGAGTACCTTTAGTTGGTTTTGTAACTGTTTTCTTTTTTATCTAAGTAACCTATTGTCTCATCTCAACCTACCTACAATAAATATGTAAAATTAATTATATATAAATTATTATTATTAGTACTGAAAAGAAGTTTTGAATATATGTATATATATCCTAAGAATCTAATTAATTGGTTAAGAGGAAAAGTGAAATGAAATTAAATATAGTACAAAGTTTATAAATAGAAAAGTTTATTATTTAAACTTTATACTAAAAAAAGCCATAGTCTCTTTAAAACATTTTTTTCTTTTTCTTTTTTGTCTTATCTCTAAATCTTTAAAAAATTTGTTCATTTCTTCATAAATCTGAGTCCATCTTAAAAGGCTTAGTGGAGAATAGAGAACACTGTCTAATCATAATATTTCTACAAGATTTGTTCATCTCTTTCTAAATCTGAGCCCATCTTAAGAAGTTTAGTGTGGAACAAAGAACACTGGTTAATCATAATTTATTTTAGAGTAAATTTATCTTTGCTTTTTTTAATTGGTTTTGAAAAGTTTGTATGCTTGGGAACTAGGGTTTTCACGTGGTCCTTCAAGGACAAAGATAAATCTTTGTAGTCCAAGATATAAGGGTATGTTCATATTATTGATCATAGTTTTTATGTCCACGTTTAGCCTTTCTATGAGAGTATTAGAATAGGGGGCTTAAATTTGAGTTGAGCAAGTTAAAAAGATAAGAAAAACTAATTAAGTTTTGATAGTACCTTAGGATAGATTATCTGGATGTAAAGGTGACGTGGTCATAATGATTATTTGTTATGTGAGGATTGTGTGTTGTTTGAATATACTTCAAATGTTTGAGTTTGAGATGAGATTGTTTGATTTAACTAAATGGAGTTGTTGTGTGTTTACCAATTTTGCATTGAAATATTGCACCTAAGATAATTTGGTTTTAACTTGTGGTTATTTTGAAGTAAAATGTTTAATGTTAGGCAACCAAATGAAGTAAACGATGGAATCTCAACCTGAATCCCTTAGGTATTGCGGTATTGCCCACAAGCTTCGTTACGTCGTTTTGAGCAACTTTCATTTTTTGAGAGTCTCAATCCTAGCTCTCTATCAAAAGTTATGGTAATTTGAAGTTTTTTCGTCCTAAAATTTTTGAAACCCAAAATTTATGATACAAGCATACAAAAAGCAATAAAAACATACAAATAATACAACAACATTTCAAATATAAGAAAACATACCTCTTATAGACAATGAGAGCAAAATCAGTGAATGTAAATAGACCCAAATGAAATCTACCAAAACCACTGAGTGAAAAAAAAGAGTGAATGAAACCACAAAGACAGTAAGAGCAAAGGAAAATGTGGAGAACAACACGCGCGTACCAGTGAGAATGAAACCGAAAAGCGAACCAATGACACCCAAAACGCGAACCGAAAACGTCAACTTAAGGAGTGCTCCAAACCAAACTTGAAGAGTAAACAAAACTGGGAGAGTGATTGAAATAATGACACAATGGCACGCGTAACAGTGAAGGAAAAGGCAAAGCGACAGGGTTCAATGGAAGAGAATGAAACATAAGAATGAAGCATCAGGGTATCATAAATCCCTAATTTTATCTTGAGTGAGATACTACGTCGGTAGGGAAGTCCCAACCTACCGACGTAGTATCTAAAAAAATTTTATCCAATTTATTCCAAAATTCACTCGTGCGCTGCGAGAAGATACTATGTCGGTTGGAAGCTTCCAACTGACATAGTATCTTTACCACCATTTCAAATTTTTTAAATTTTAAATTTTTATTTTTTCAATCTTTGTATACGTCAGTTATTCGTGAAATTGACGTAATGGGATTTGTGTAAACCATAATATCTCTTCAAATATTTAAAAATATCACCGCATTTTGTTTACTCCTATTCCTTTTTAATCAACAGTAAAATGTGTTTTTTTTAACTAATATGAGTACATGGATTCGATATTTTCTTCTAATTATCTTTATTCATTATTATTTTCATTTAATAATTTCCTTTCAACAATTTACTTATTGTTAAATCTTTTCCAACTTTATTCTCGTACAAGTTTATTACACTCATAATTGATTTGGGTAGTTAAATTTTTATAGTTTATCAAATTAAAAATTAAAATAAAACTTAACGAGCTTAATTAGAAAAATTAAAAACCTAAAAATTATCAAATGCTTTATGCACCTGCGGAAATAACTTGATATACATTTTTTACAAGATTTTTTAATATAAATTATTATTATTTTTTTATCAATATCATTAATATTTTGGACACATGAAATAAAACTTTTGAAAGTGTAGAGTGTTTTTGCTATATCATTAATCTAAGAATTGAAATACTGTTAAAATAATGTTTTACACTTTTAAAAATGAAAATAATTATTTACTCCAAGGAGAGTTAAAAAAGATACTCATCACTAAAATGTGAATCTTCTCAACTTAAGCATTGCGGACTAATTATCATAATAATTTTCCTTTTTATCTTACTTAACAAGGAAGTTTAAAAGTCTCAAAACCTACACACCTTCCTTAATAAAGGGATTAGGTGGGGTTAGGTCAAAGTTTAAAAGGGGGCAGTCCACAATTAATGATATTCTTTTGTGCCAATTTTTTGGCTAACAAATTTTTGCACTTTCTTTATTGAATTTTGACTGCTCTGAACTTCCTTTTGTACATGAAAATTTTACTTAAATACAACTCTTTGAGGTGAGGATAAGAGGATGTTTGAAATGACACAATATTAATTTATCATTTTTGCAATTTTAATCAACGTTACACATTTTGAGTGAAACTATTATTGAAAATTTTAGTTTCTACATTAAAATGTTTTAAATTTAGTTTTATAAGCACTTATTTATATATTTTTGTATTAATATAACTTACATTTGAATAAATGTCAATTTTACGTCACATCACTTTTTTTCATAATAATTTATAAAATGCTAGGATATTGACTAAAAGACAGAATTTGCTAAATTTATAATTTTTTAGAATAACTTTGCCAAAAAAAACTAAAATTTATAATTTTAGGAATTAAAAGATTAAGTGTGAGAAATTTATTTTACCCGACTACTCCTACATGTATGTTAATTTTAAAATAATTAAATAATGATTTTATATTATGTTGTCCTGTTTATTATACCAAGTAAGCGATGAGATTATTAATTTCTTTAAAAGTTCATTCATATTTTGTAATTTAGAAAAAATGCTTTGACTTTTTTAATTTGTCAATTTTATTGCATCTACTTATTTTTATAAATACATTAAGCTTTGAAATATTTATGAATTACATATTTAAAGATTAGGTTAAAAAAGTTTAAATTCAACCCCATTAAATATAATTAAATTAAATTATTTAAATTAAACTCGAATGAACTCACAACACTTACACTCCTAATAACTCTTAATAACAAGAGAAATTACAATAAGGAAATTTACAAGTGGAGATTTCTCCAAGTATTAGAGTAGACTATGCCTATAACACTAATCTCCTTGCATTATTCTTTTGACTATGATACACTATTTGATTTAAATGAAAAGAAAGGAAAATAATTTCCATCCATTTTTTTTAATTTGTTTGCTGCTAGATATTGAGAAGTAAAGATTAAAAACATAAATTATTTAGAATAGAAAGAAAAAAAAAGATTAACAAAATATTTGTTTTGTTGGGAGTAAGAAGGAAAGAAAGGAAAAAGTTATATAAATTCCAACAATTTTGTCCCTAATTTGGAAACAAAAGGAACAGTGAGTTATATGTATTTTAAAAAAATAATTATTCCACAACTGTATTGTTTTTTGAATTGGAATTTTTAGCCATTTTCTTTATATATATACATGTGTGTGATTTTATTTATATTTTTTCCCTATCATATATTTCTTCAACCTTATTGTACCACAAACTTTGTCTCTCTGTTATGTTATATTACATTATATATAAGAAGCGAAGCGGTTTTTGAAAAAGTAAAATGAAAGCAAGAAAGACAAATTTAGTTGGTGTTTTGTGAAAAACAGACACCTGGGCTGGCCCATTAATAAAGAAGAAGTCAAGAAGCACGTTGAGATGTTGTTTGGCACATCTATCAAATTTAATAGCTTCTGCTTTTCTTGTCTTTAAATATCATCAAAACTCACTGTGGAAAACCGAAACCATTAACATCCAAATTCCAAATACTACAGGTGTGTTTGCTTTCCTCTACACGGATTCAATTCAAACCTACAGATTATAGTTTCTCTTCTAACCAAACTTTGAAACGTTTGTACCGTGATTATTACAACGCGCATCCAAACATACACTATGTCTGTTCTAGTATTACGTGTCAAGGAAACAATTCATTACATTTTATTTTATTAATTTCTTAACATTTTTTTAAAAATGTTCTTTTAATAAAAAAATATACGAATCAAAACTAGAGTATTTTAAAATAGACTAACAATAATTTATATTTCAAATACATTTCTAATAAATGATTGTGGAAATAGTTTTTATTTAAATTAATTTGCCACCTTCGTAGCGTACGCAAATTACCTACGCTAAAGGTAATTCCTCTTAGTTGATTATGACTATTATGTATAAAAGTTGAAAATACAATTTGGAAAAAATTAATATATATTTTCAAATTTAAGCACGAAATGAAAAAAATTATTAAAAACACTTTGAAATTTTCCATTATATATATATATATATATATATATATATATATATATATATAATAGAATGGTTAAAAGATCAACATCACTATTGTATATATGTTGTGTCATAAATGGACTTAAACCAAAAAAAGAAAGTGTTATAGATTTTACAATGAGTAGATCATATTTTGATAAAATAAAATTATAATTATGTAATCGGAAAGACACTTTTTAGATTATACGATTTAAAAATTAAAAAATAATTTTAGATATATAATTTAGAAAATTTTGTATGAAAAAAATATTTTTTAAATTGTACAATTTAAAAGTAATGAAATTTTTTACATTAGACAATCCAGAAGTAAAAAATATATCTGAATTATGAAGTATATAAAATTATTTTCACATAAAAAAATATTTTTGATTATGCGATCTAAAAAAGTAAAACATGACTTTCAAATTATATCATCTAATTAAAAAATAAAACTTAATTTTTTTTTTTGTATCAGCTGAAAGTTATTTTTTAAGAACAAAACCAAAACTTTTGTATTTTGTAAAAGAACAAAAGGAAAATATGGGGTGCAAATAAAAATCCCTTATAATAATAATAATATTACAAGACATTGTATCAATATTTAATTAATTTATTTTTCTGACATGGTTCCTTCAACTTATGTGGTTAAAAAGTAATCTGACTTGTAGTTTTCACATATATTAAAATTAAATACTTAATTTATATAAACTTTTCATACCACTAATGTCATGATATGAATTCATAATACGTATATTTTAATTTAATTTTTTACAAAATAAAAATATAATAACAAAAAATTCAACGTTAAATTGTTAGTAAACTATAATTTTGTTTTAGTAGCTATAATATGTGTAGTTATGAAATAGAAAAATTAAAGAGTGGTTGAAATCCCACCAATAGCCATGACCAAACCCTCACTGATAGAGTTGCCAACGGGGTTTTGTTTTTGTTTTTCTTAGATATACTTGCTAATATGAAACCTAATTAGGAAATGACACCATTGTTGCCAATATTAAGACCCTCTTTCATTCCTTAAGCACCAATTAATTGCATTCCTGTGGTCGCCCAATAGACCTACCAATGACTATAACTTTTGGGCCTATCAAAATTAATCACTCCACATAAACTCACGCACGAAATAACTTTGGCATTGTTTGAATCTCTTTTTAAGTAAGAGAAAAAAATAATAAAATTGAAATATTTTTCTAAATCAAAATTCATTTATTTGTTATTAAAAATTAAACTTTTAGATGCAGACTTTTTTAAATGTTTTATGTATAAACTATTTTTGTTTAAAAATTAAACTTTTAGATGCAGACTTTTTTAAATGTTTTATGTATAAACTATTTTTGTTTATGTAAAAAAGTTACTACTAGAAGAGAAGCAAATATTTTTAAGTGAAATCTTTAAACTGAAGTGAATTGGATTGTATTATCTTTGAGCTTTAAATTTTATAATGAACTTCTAATGAAGTTAAGGTCATTGTGGGTAAGGCTACAACAAATTTATGTTAGGCTTAGTTTTAGTCAAAATATATCAAATAAGATTAAGTTTAAATTAAATTTGATTAAGTTGGATAAAATTTAAATCTTGTCAATCGATATTTAAAAAGTATAGGTTTCATCGAGTTACTCTATATCAAGGTTTGGTTGAGTTGATTTAGGTTGAGGTTAAGCCTAGTCATGTTGAACTAGATAAGATAAGTTAAGGTTATGAAAACTATAATCATGTTGTACTCAAATCATGCAAGATTGAATTGGGTTAAGCTGAGTATAATATAAACCAGATTGAGTTGGATTTAAGCAAGTTGGGTTAAGTCTGAATCATGCAAGTTTGAGTTAGGTTAGTCAAGAATGACAATGAAATAGGATAGATGCTAGTTTGATTATCTCATTTTCATTTCGAAGTAAAAATTCATTTATATCCTTATATTGATATTCAACATGTATAAATTTTTTGTCTCATCTTATTGCTATTGGAAAATGGGTCTGTACTTATTCCTTATTGTTCAAAATATTAATTAAATAATTTTTGTATAAGAAAGAAAAATCACAACAAAAAAAATATCATATTATCAGGTATTAAATGTTAAAAAATACACATTTTATCTATTCTGATGTCAAATATCAATAAAAAAATTATAATTATATAACAATTGGATAAATGTCAAATAATAATTATAAAAAAGAGTAAACATGTGATTTATAAATAAGTTGCAAAATTAATGACTATAAAAATTTGTAAGTTTTTTAGATTATCAAATAAATTAAAAATATTTTACTAATTGATCAAGAAAGAATATAAAAATAACGATGAATATTGAAACGAATACGAAAATAAAAGAAAAATAGATTTATATATATATATATATATATATATATATATATATATATATATATATTAAAATTGGAATAAGTCGATCATTTAGAATAAATCCATCATTTATATTTTTAAGTTAAGTCAAAATCATGTTATATGGAATTGGGACAAAACAGGTTGGATTAAATCCTAATATTATTATTAATATAAAATATTTAAGAAATAATTTAGAGTCTAAGATATTTTAATAACTTATGTTTAATAGTTAATTGAAGTTTTGCTTTGTAATGTTGTAGGGAATGATACTCATTCTAATCCTTACCTTAACCCACCCACTTTATGGTAGCTTGGGAATTAATATTTTTTTAACCTACCTCATTTTATTGATGAACAAAAATTGACTTACATCAAATTGATAACTCTAAATATTATCTCAATTTAATTTATATATATATATATATATATATATATATATATATATATATATAATTGTTATCTCAACCTGCTAAATACAGACAAAAAAAATTGTGAACATTTGTCGTATGTAAGTTAAGGAAGAAATACTGTAGAAAGTTGAAACTACCAACGGACCAGAGCAGCAGAGAGGGCATCTGCATTTGAAAAGCAAGTGCAGTGCAGAGTGTGTAGTCACATTAGTTTAATTTAATAAAGAAAAATAATAAAATTAGCAATAACTTGTCTTTGTTTCTGTAATTAAATTTGTATTAATAAATTTTTGAAGAAAAAAAATAAAGATGTAATAAAAAAACAAATATAAATTTTTTCAATTTAATTTTAAAAATTATAAAATAATTAATGTACTTCTAAATTAAGAAAGAAGAAATAAAGTTGCAGAATAGACTGGTACACTGTGATTTGTAGAAGAATTTGTAGAAGAACCTAGTTGACATCTCATACATTTTTTACTTTTACTCTACAACTCATTGTACTAATTTTATATTAAAAAATTTAATTTATATTTTAATCAAATAAATTAATTCAATGTAAAAGAAGAACAGCAGTGGCAAACAATATTTTTCCTCACTTGTAAAAAAATAGAAAAAAAAAAAAAACTCCTGTCAAGAGAAACAGAAGAAAGACAAGGAAATAATTGACCAACTACTGCATAGTCTCTTTACAATCTAATTAATTTTGTGGGATTTTGTAGCATTTTATAATTATAGAAAAATTCATAATTATTGTGGAATTCTACGAGAGATTTTTTTTTTGTTTATTTTATGTTCACCTTTTTAAAAAGGAATAGAATAATATTAATAATAAAAATGTAGTAATTTTTTCAAATTGTAACTTTATATTTTATTTAATTAAATATTTTTATTCTTATTTATTTTTTTA
>Ga0209700_105838_pt1 | contig 20044 bp, 16 predicted proteins | sample SiratroredBW_FD_187528 | JGI IMG/M metagenome (GOLD analysis project Ga0209700, IMG submission 187528) | Root nodule microbial communities of legume samples collected from California, USA - Siratro red BW (SPAdes) (version 2) | ecosystem: Host-associated > Plants > Roots > Nodule | place: USA...
AATAATGTTAACTGCACAATGTATCTAAGTCATCAAATATAAATATATACTTGATTTTTGTTATCATCAAAACTTTATCAAATGATTTGATCCTCTAAAGGGACTTTGGACCGTCTAATGTTCAACAAATAATATTCTTGAAACTTTCTTATAATAAATTAAATAATATTTAAAAAAAATTGAACAGTTCCTTATATTACAACAGACATATTGACATCATTTATTTATATGTCCTTTCATTATCCAGTCTTTCACTTCTCTCCTTTCTTCTTCAGATATCTCCTCCCTTCCTTCCTCTATCTCTTTGTTCTTCCATACTATTATTTTAATTTGTTTCATCATTCAATATTATTTTAATTTGTTTCATGATTCAATATTGTGTATTTATGTGTGTCTTTATTTGCAGACTTGGAGCAGTAGATTGATTGAGAAAAAGTTTGTTTTCATTTTTGGTCATTTTGAGTCCATCAATATTAGGTAAAAATAATATCAGATTGATGAATTGATCTCAATTTTTTTTCATTATTGTTCAATTAATCTTAAAATAATTTGTACAGATTTAAGGAAGAGAATTTAGAATTTATAAATTATATTTAAAGACTTATCAAAGGACAGGATTGAAGATAGTAGGAAACTTGAGATTTCAAGACATGATACTACAATCAAGTTCATTGTCTTAACAATTAAGTTTTATCTTTTTAACTTAGTCTTCTTTTATATACTTATAAGTTATATTCAGTGTGATATATATTATAGTTTTAAATTTTATATAAAAATATACAAATATGTCAACTAGAAGATTTGAATCATGTTATTCAAAACTTAAAAAAAAAAAAGAGAAGAGTTGAACTTTTTGTTGAATACAAACGAGTCTTCTTTGAACGAAGAAGATAACAATATAAATATAGGTGAATATAACAATATAAATATAGACGAAGACAACAATAAAGTAGTCAACGAAGATAATAATTTTGATTCTCAAACTCATGATAATAATTCTAATTCAACTCAGGATAACGAGAATGAAATTGCAAGACAAATTGATTTTAATATTAAAAATATAAATATATATGATCCAAGTCAATTGAAGGAAAAAGGCCATATTAGGATAACTAATATAGATTTTCCAAAAGATAAATACTCAAGACACTTTTCTGTATCATATTAAATCAAAAAATTGTCTAATGGGGAGAAACATGAAAGAAGATAACTCATTTATTCTACAGATTTAGATAGAGTATTCTGTTTTTGTTGTAAATTGTTTAATGTTATTGGTTGTACTAGTAAACTAGATAACGAAGAAGGTAACAGAGATTGGAGAAATCTTAGTGCCAGGTTAAAAAATCACAAAATAAATGATGAACACATTACTAATATGAATTCATGGATTGATCTAGAAATGAGATTGTTAAAAGATAAAACAATAGATAAACATGTTCAATAACAAATAAATAAAGATAAAGAACACTGGAGAAAGGTATTGTTAAGAATTATTGTTGTTATTAAAACCCTTGGAAAATGCTTAAACATTGAGAAGTATTTGAAATATCATAATTTATTAGATCTTGAGGCTTAGATTTATTTTTTGAATTAAATATCTTAAAGGAGATTACATGATTGGAAAATGATAAACCAATTGACATTCTTAATTATATAAAAAGAATAAATTCTTTTTCAAATGCATATATAGCATATAGAATAATGTTAACAATTTCAATATAAGTTGTTTCAGCTGAAAGAAGTTTTTCAAAACTTAAACTAATAAAATCTTATTTAAGATGAATAATGTCTTTAAACAAAGATTAAACTGATTAACTTTATTCTCTATTGAAAAAGATATTTTAAATGAAATTAATTATGATAATTTAATAAATAATTTTGCATAACAAAAAACTCGAAAAATAAATTTTAGATAAAAATATCATAATTTTAATTATTTTATTAATTTAGAAAATACCTCGTTTTTTAATTTGTTTTAGACCTCCTAAAGTTTTGAGCCACCATTGATCTAAATTAATAAAGATTTTATACGGAATTTTCCTACTAGCAATAAGAAAACTTAAATGGAAACAAACATTTATATTAAACTAAGAAAATGAAAAATATATTTTGTCCAAATCAAATGTATTCTTTGCTATTTCTTGCCACTTCAAATCCAATAAAATAGGTTAGATCACTCAAAATTTATTATCATAAAGATTTAATTAATCTAACGAAGAGGTAACATATTAATTTCACAAATATAATTTTTTATTAAAATGACCGTTAGAATATTATTATTATGGAAACAAATAAAATCAATAGAATATCAGAGATAATCAAGAGAATATCAGAGAATATCGATAAGAATATCAGAGAGATAATCAAGGGAGTATCAAAGAAACAAATCAGTAGAATATCAAAGATAATCAAGGGAGTAAAAAAACCTTCTTCCATGTTATCATATTCTTTGTTCTTTTTTGTTCATAGTTATCATATCCTTGTCCAACCTTTCTTAACCCTCGATACCATTGCAAGATGGTATCAGAGCGGTGTTAGATCCTGGAAACTTAAAAACCAATATCATTGTTCCATTACCCCTCACAGCCAAAAAACACCAAAAGACCAAAAATGTCATTTTGAGATGATGAAATTGGCAACAATATGAATCAAAACCAGAATAACTCCTCAACCATTACTGATGAACTAACTTTGCAAATTACAAATATGCTTCGTAATGGCCTAGGGATTCAGTAACCACAATCCAATCTTGACAATTTGTCAATTGGTTTCAAATTAAATGGAGACAATTATCCATTGTGGGCAACACTCATGAAGAAAGCTATCGGTGGCAGAGGAAAGAAGAGTCATCTGACAGGTATACCTCCAGCACTAGAAGAGATAGAACCAGCATATGAAAAATGGGAACAGGCAGACCAAACTGTCTTCACCTGGATAATTCAGAATATTGAGATTAGTTTGATAAACAATGTTTCCCAGTTCCCAACCGCCAAGGCTTTATAGGAGGATTGGCTACTACCTATGGAAGCGGCACAGACCCGATGCAAATCTATGATTTACACCGAAAAGCAAACACACAGAAACAGGGAAAGGATACCTTAGAGGATTTCTGGAACAAATTACAAGCTATATGGATGGCGATTGACAGAAAGCAACCAAACCCTATGAAATGCTCAGATGATATTGCAACCTTCAACAAAATCAAACAAGAACAAAGACTATATCAATTCCTAACATGGATAGATGAAAAATTTGAAGTCATCAGAAGAGATCTTTTGATGCAAGAGAAGACCCCTTCAGTAGAGTCCGCCTATGCTGTTGTCCGAAGGGAGGCGGCCCGACTCCAAATTCTAAAGTCTACCACCAGTAACGAAGAAAACACATCATTAGAGGAGGTCGGAATTTGCTTAACCACAAGAAATAGACCATCGGAACAGGGACAGGGATGGAGTCACCCAGAAACTTCTGGACGACGACCATCACAATGAGACAAGGAAGACAAAAGCCACCTCCATTGTACTCATTGCGGAATGAAGAAACATACCAAGGAGACTTGCTTCAAAATCGTGGGTTATCCCGAATGGTGGGAAGATTTTAAACAAAAAAATTGCAAAACTGCCACCATCGTGGGCATCCCGCAAACCACTAGTAACTGTAATGGTGATACAAGAAGAGAGGAAGAAGCAAAACCGCAAGTCGTTCATGGAAGAGCCGCAGTCACTCATGGAGGTAAAAGAAGAAAGGAGGATACCAGCCCAGGAAAATTTGATCAATGGATTTTTGATTGTGGGGCAACTAACACCATGACCCATGATCCTCATGATTTTAACAATCTCTCCACACCTATTAAAACTCATATTGAGACAGCCAGTGGAGAATTAGTTGCGGTCCAAGGAGAGGGCTCAATTGTTTTTTTCAAAAGAATTAAAATTAGAAAATTGTCTCTATGTTCCTGCATTATCATCAAAATTACTTTCTATAAGCCAAGTTACAAAGGAGTTGAATTGTGTGGTTCTCATGTTTCCTACTTTTTGCCTTTTACAAGACATTCTTACGAAGGAGATCATTGGGCGTGGTACTGAACGTAAAGGTCTTTACTACGTTGATGAGGTTGCTTACAAGGGACATGCCATGCTTGCTCATGGAACGGTTACAAGGCAACTCTGGTTATGGCATAGACGTTTGGGTCATCCTTCATTTGGGTACCTTAAGATTTTATTTCCTAGTTTATTTACTAGTAACAGTGAGCCCATCAAATGTGAAACTTGTATACGGGCAAAGAATCATAGAGTTACTTTTCCTCCCAACAATAATAGAGTCAATTCTGCTTTTTCATTAGTACATTCTGATGTGTGGGGTCCAGCTTCTAATTCTCATAATAATCAATTTCAGTATTTTTTGTTATTTGTGGATGATTTCTCTCGCATGACATGGGTATATTTTCTTCAACACAGATCTGAAGTACCCGATAAGTTCTATGCATTCTATCAAATGATTCACACTCAATTTGGTAAGAAAATCCAAGTACTTAGATCAGATAATGGTGGAGAATTTGTTAACAAATCAATGCAAGAGTTTTTTTTAGAGAAAATGGTTTAATTCATTAAACTTCCTGTCCAAACACACCCCAACAGAATGGTGTAGCAGAACGGAAAAATCGTAAGCTACTAGAGATGACTCGGGCCATGATTTTTGATGCACAGGTTCCAACACGGTTTTGGCCCGAAGCTGTTGCTACCTCGGCCTATCTTTTGAACAGGTTACCCTCCCAGACCCTTAACCACCAAACACCCGTGCAGATCCTAGCTACTCAAACTAATATCCCTCCTGTCCAAATGTTACCACCATGAGTTTTAGGGTGCTTTGTGTTCGTTCATATTCCCAAAGCTAACAGAACTAAATTTGATCCATGTGCTGAGAAATGTGTCTTTGTTGGATATGCTACACATAAAAAGGGGTGTCGATGTTACAACCCAATCACTCTCCGTGTATATGTGACTATGGATTGTGATTTTTTAGAATCAGAATATTTTTTAATAGCCAACTTGATGTTCAGGGGAAGAAAACTAGTGAACCACCAAGTTGGTTAAGTAAACTTAGTTGTCAAGAAACTGTTCCAAAAGAGCAAGTAGATGGAGCCAACGAGCATGTCTCTATCAACGTAGGAGGGACCAACACAACCAATGAGGATCCTTCTGAGAACGTCCAACAAGAGGTAAATGATCTTCACTCTACTGAGTTGTCTCCTGTTATGAATGAAGTCACTAATAATGACAGGTTAGCACCAGAACCAAAGCCTTTCACACTTCCAACTGAGTTGTCTCCTATTATGAATGAAGTCACTAACAGTGACAGGTTAGCACCAGAGCCTTTCCCACTTCCGCCAAGAAGAAACAGAGGGGTACCACCTGATCGATATTCTCCAGAACATGTTTTTCGGAATTCCAAGTATCCTATGAAGATAACCAGAGAAGGAGTAACAGACATTGCAAGAGCTTTTCTTATTCCCAAAACAGTTCATGAAGCCAGTAAGAAGGGCGAATGGCAAAAAGCTATGAAAATAAAGAATCATGTACAACATGACAAAACCAAACTCGTTAAAGTGGACAGACACTCCATCAAGGAGAAGATTGAGGATAACAGTACTGAGCTTCCGTTTGTAAAGTCAGAAGATCAGTTGACAGACATTTTCACCAAAGCTGTTACATGCAAAACATTTACCCGTGTCCTCAGCAAGCTAAGCATTGGTGATCCCACTGCTCACCTTGAGGGGGAGTGTTAGAATATTATTATTATGGAAACAAATCAAATCAATAGAATATCAGAGATAATCAAGAGAATATCAGAGAATATCGATAAGAATATCAGAGAGATAATCAAGGGAGTATCAAAGAAACAAATCAGTAGAATATCAAAGATAATCAAGGGAGTATCAGAGAATATCAGTAGAATATCAGAGAATATCAGTATAGAATATCAAATGTATTTATTTAGAATAATTTCTATATTTAGTTTCCTAGAATTTTATATTAAGTGAGCTATTGTAAACAAAGAGATACACATTCAATAAAAAAACCTTCTTCCATGTTATCATATTCTTTGTTCTTTTTTTTCATAGTTATCATATCCTTATCCAACATTTCTTAACCCTCGATACCATCGCAAGAATGAGATCATCAATGTAAACAAATAAAGTTATTGTTTTTGAATTAGAAAATTTCAAAAATAAAAGGTGATTACCAAAAGTTTATTCAAACTTACGTGAGAGGAGAAAATAATAAAGTTTTGATATCACTATATCTATTCTAGTGTATACAAATTAAGTTTATAAAGAGATTTGTGTATTTGTGAGAATGACACTTTGATTTTTATCTTTTTAGTTGTGTAAATTTTAATTTCCTTGTTTATTTTAATTTTTTATTAAAACATTATACTTATTTTATTGTTTTTAATTTACCATGAAGAAAATTGGATTCATTTAAGATAAATATTAATTTTTAATTACATAATTTTTTTTAATGACATGTTATATGCGTATACCATTAACAACAATAACTTTGTAACGTTTACATCACATGTATTTCATATCCTAAAAATAGGAATGAAATTGATATACACATGAAAAAAAAATTCAAATCGAGTTCATATAATCGGAAATATGAAATATCAGAAACAAATACCAGTAATTAAATAATGTACTCACTTGTACAAGTTTGGATACAGTTAAAATTATGATATTAAAGATATTATTCAGTTTAATATAATAATTTTATCCTAAAAGATTTCGGTGATTAAAGAAAGATGTCTATAAATTATGATAATGACTTTCCAATCTTTATATATTATTAAACGTCTTAAAAATTCTTTTCAATCTTTTCTTAACATCCATAACATTATTTATCAACAAAAAATAATAACAAAAATTACTAAATTAATTAACTTTCATTTTCAATTTTTTAAATCACTATAAATATTTCTAAATCTTTTTAAATCACTAATTTTAAATCAGTGCTAAACGAGAAAATAATCCTTTCACAAGTCTATTAACATTTTTTTAATAATTTATTAAAAAATAAATTATATTTAAATAATTTTAATTTAAAAAATAAATTCAATATTATTTATGGAGACAGAATAAATGGTTGTAATATATTCAAAGTTAAACTATATTAAAAATTGTGAAAATTAATTAATGACTTGAAATATATAAATACAGAATAAATAAAATATTATAAATAAATTCTAAAGGTATAACAAAAACACACACACATATATATATATATATATATATATATATATATATATATATATATATATATATATATATATATATTATGAATATAATATAAAAGTGAATTTAAAAATTATAAACGTTATAAACAAAAAAAAAATTATTTATAAATTATAAAAGTAATAAGTAATTTACACTTTATTGAATAAAATACTAAATAAATATTAAGCATTTAAAAATAGTTATTTATTGTAATTCTAAAATATATTTATCTTGTATTTAATTATTTGTATTGAATAAAATTCAATATATATATATATATATATATGAAAGTATAATGCCTTATACTTTAAAGGTACATACACACCACCATTCAACCAAAAGTATCCAAAATATTGATGATTTTGAGTATCTACTAAATCAAGAATGACATTCGAAGAACAATTTTCACAAGAACTTATGTTACAATTAAAATATGAAATTGGCAAGAACTTTAAAAAAATCCTTCGTAACATGAGTTTGGTATATTAACTTCATTTTTTTATAACTATTCCTAACTTCTTGATATTCAGATAAAAGCATCTACATATGTGAAGTACTACTTTCAGAGATTTGAAACATTTATTTGCTCATGCTTGAGTGAATTTCTTCTTTTGATATGAAAGAATTTTCTTCAATATTACTTTTCAGGCTGTCATAAATATTCTCTACTCCCACACTTACAAATGAATTAGAAAAAGATAGTTTACTTTTCACGCTGTCATAAACATTCTCTACTCCCACACTTACAAATGAATTAGAAAAAGATAATTCATTAAAATTATAAACCTAGTACCACTACATAAAAATCCTCCTAATCTTCTTTATTTTCTAATGGAACAAACTTGTCTATAATATTTTCGGATTGACATCTTTGATAAAAGCATCATGCCACATGCGTGAATCGTGTCTTTTAAGTTTAAGATACGATCTTATGAGTTGTTTGTCCTTAATATATCTTAACACACTTTTATTTTTACATGAAAATCATATCAAATTGATACGATATTAGTTTATCTTTTTATATTGAAATCGTGTGATATTAACAAATTTTAAAATTATCGTAATTATACTACTTATCTATTTTAATAAAAAGAAATTGTATTTTTTTTTATAAAAAAAAAAAGAATATACCTCTTTAATGCTTTTGTCTCATTTATTATTGTCCCTAAGGGCCTACTCAAGATTCAAGGTCTCCATTCTTTGTAGCCAGAGTAAAAAATATGAGATGATAAAAGTAGTACCACTACCATAAAAATTTCTTTAGTTTTGAATGAAACAAAATGATTTATGATTTGATTTATAAAGGTATTCAACATTATCATCCCACATTTATGTTCATGCTATAAATGTGTCCGTTCTTATTAGCATGAGCATTTAACATAAATGGTGTGAAACATAATGAAACATAAATGTGGTGTGAAACATAATAATAAATGTGATGTGAACATAAATGTAGCATGAACATGGTGAATATCTCCTTGTTACTCTGCACAAGCCTATTTATGGTTACTAAAGGCATAGTTAAGAAGTTACAAAGAACATCCATAAAGTCTTTATTTGCTCTGCAAACTTCTTTGTCCATTATAAGTATAATAAAATTTCTTCAGAGTTTGTGTAAAAAAGCAACTACATATCTAGAATAAAAAGAAATAAAAGAGCACAAACCCTCGCTATTGATAAGGTCTTGGGACATATAATAAACCTTGAGAGAAGAGGACAGAACTTTAGGATTGTATAAGAATTTGTCAATGAAATAAACCTTCTCCCATTAAATATTAAATATACCTTGTCTATAATAAAAGATAATACATATAGTTAAAAAAATTTAAAATTATTTGTAATCATAATCTAATTTAAGATTATTTATAGGCCTTTTCAAAAAATTTCGTAAAAAAGGAAAAGATATTATATTTAGTAGTATCATTTGACCCACGTTAATAAATAAAAAGCAGCACTAATAATTTAGTAATATGGAACTTTTATAGTAAATTATTAAAATTGACTTCAATTTATGTTAATTTTAGTATAATTAGTTTTATTAGTTTTCTATATTTTAACTTATTTACGTGGTATGTTGTAATAATTTTAACTTTCAGATTTCACACACATTGCATACTATGACTAAAAAGTCTTTCTCTATTGCAATATATAGATATACTTACTCTTAACCATTTTTACTTTTAAAATGTTTGATATTTTGTTTTGTTATACTAAATAAAAAAACTATTTGTTTTATATGATATTAACACAGTCATTCATTTATTTTATCTTTTACTTAATACTAGTAAATTAAATTAGCAACATTGTGCATTCTTAAAAGTGTATTTTAAATTGTATCTATTCATTTATGTTACCCTTCTACCCAAAACAAATATGTTGAATTAATTATAAAACACAAAAATGAAATTTAAATTATTTTTATTACTAGCTAACAGGATATTCATCGGTGATTTGTCAATTAAAACTTATAAAAATAAAGAGGTAAAAGTTTAAAAAAATAAATATGGTTAGTACTAGAAAGACCTTTAAAAATTACTTAAAGGAAAAATCATATAAAAACTTTAATTAAAACTATTTAAACCAAATTTAAAATATCTAATCTTCTTTAACTTAATTTTACACTTAATTATAACATTCTCACATACTAAATATAAAAGAAAATCTAACTTTTATCATAGAAGACCTAAGTTGTATCATAAAATTAATTAATTAGCAACATTAAATTTGTCTTAACCATGATTAATTTTTTCTTACCTATCATTTAATTTTTTTCACTAGTATAAAATTGGTTAATATGGTGTTTTTCAAAGGCAATTATTAGTGAATAATCATAAAAAAAATACAAGGCAATAAATTTTAAATTAACTTAAATTTTTTAATGAAGATTGTAAAAGAACGTGTCATATTTAATATATATATATATATATATATATATATATATATATATATATATATAGTGATGTTTATTTTGGAATTATCATGTGTTTTTTATATAACTCTTTTGCGTTATTCTCTTCACTTTTTTGTCATTTATTTTTTTCTTACTAGTGCAAACTATTTAATTATGGTATTTTTCAAAGATAATTATTAGTGGATAATCATAAAAAAATGCATGGCAGTAAATTTTAACTTAACTTAAATTTTTAACGAAGATTGCAAAAGAACGTTTTATATATATATATATATATATATATATATATATATACGAGAGACAGAAATTCCATTTTCTTATGCCATTCTATTTTCTCTCGCTCCTAAGGTAACATTTTTTCTCTTGTCATCTTCATTTTTTCTTTGTTTTTGATTGCTTAGCAAGATGCTTAGTAGGACGACAAAAGTTGCTATGATAACAGTGTAACACCTAAAATGGCATTTGAAAATCTGTGTTACGTCATATGTGTGTTTGAAAGAACGGATGATGAAGAGAACATTGATGGCTATACAAAGAATGATAGCGAGAGAAGTGAAGAAGTTAAATCACTGACACGCAACCAAGAAAAATATATACTCTAATTCTTAAAATAGTCATGCTCTCTTCCTCTAAGTTGTCGTTTCGGGACATTTTTCTCGAACGAGCTAGTTATCAAAGGCAACACAAATAAAAGGGTCGAGTTGGGAATGGGTATGGAAATTGGTTTTTCTTTTCTAGCATTTTTTTTTTCTCTGCTTCCATTTTCTAGGACTCAATTTACGGGATTTAAATCCAAAATAATAAAAGGGGATTGCGAGGAAGAAAGAACCTTGGTGTCTAAATATAAACATATTTACATCAAACGTTCTCAGAGTTCGACGTAAAACTCCATAAATATCGAGTTGTACATCAGATCCCAAGCCTCCTACGTAAAATAGTTGTACTTACTAATGAAAATGTCATGGTACACTTTTTTCATCGTTTTTTTTTTTTCAATATAAAATGTGCGATATGATAGACTAACTTTACACGGGTGATTGGATCATTAACTTTACACTGGTGATTGGATCATCAGGTAGTCTGACCTAATAAACACTCCTAATTATTTTAAATATTATATATTAAAATATTCAAACATAATTAATAATAAGTTAAAAATTATATATTGCTAGTCATTTATATAAAAACATATATATATATATATATATATATATATATATATATATATATATATATATATATATATATATATATATATGAATGAGTAGATACACGTTGAATATCAATTATTTGTAAGTTGATATTAAAGATGGCATGAAGAAACTTTGTCTCACAATGTTAGCAATGTAACAATAACTATAAAATAGTAAAGTAATGGAACCTTTTAGAAGCAGCAAAGTAGTTAAGTAGAAATAAGTAGCATTATGGTAATTAAGTAGTTATCAATATGGCAAGGAGAGGTTAATCTTCCTTCGTATTGGTACATTGTGGTGCTAGTTCGAGCTCAATTATTTCTTTTGAACATCTTTTCGACGTGTGGTTTTCTTCTTGTTTGACGTGTAAAGTAAGATTTTTTATCTTTGGTGAATAGCATCTCTTAAAGAACCCTTGTACAGAACCAATCGCGGCTTGTGAAGATGGTCTCCCACATATTCAAGAACACATGTGATTCATGTAAAAGAAAACAACACGGAAATAAAGGGAAAATAGGGAGTAGAAAACATGAAAGAATAAATATTATTGACAGAAAACTAAAAAACATGTTACACAACCAAAAATATACGAAAAAGAGAAAGAATAGAAAACTATGCTTAAGCCTGAAAAAGGTGCGTTGGAGCGTGATGGAAAAAACAGAAAGAAAATGACTGACGCGTTGAGTGAACAAACATGACCCTAAGCGAATCGTGTAAAAATTTGATTTTATTTTTTGTTTTTCTTTTGAGATTTGATAGTCCCCTTCAAGTTAGGAGTAAATATAGATCATACTCAAAAGTTACGGAAAGACGAAGGAGGAAGAAATTTGGTTAAGATGTCACTTTGTTTTGTTGGAGATTGAAACAATTTTATAAAAGTTTGATAAGACTTTGGTGAATTTTGTCTCACAAATTAACAGTTAATTTATGTGTCCTTAGTTCTTTCATCAAAGACTTGATTTGAAACCATTTGAGTGTTGGATTGATTATCAGGATACTAATTTGATTTGAAGCAATTTGAATATTAGATCGATTATCAGGATAAAGTAATGGTTGTGTGTGTTAGATTTGAAGATATTATATAAGCTAATTGAGTTGTTGAGTGTCATAAGTGGTGATAGCAAGATCTTTATACTAAAGAAATTATGGAGACAATTGACTACTTCTTTTACTTCCGAGATACAAGAGAATGGTGGAAATTAACAATGTATTTACTGAGAGAATAATGATAATCAGGGCACCGCACCTAATCTGAATTACTAAAAGGCTTTAAATCGAATTTTACTATTAGTAATAAGAAAACTTCCCTCGAGACAAACATTTACATTTTATTAAGAAGAAAAAAAGTGTATTTTTTTTCGATTTAAATGTATTCTTTTATTATTTCTTCTTATCTCAAATCCAATAAAATATGTTAGATCTTCAAGATTTTGTTATCATAAAAGATTTAATTAAGATTCTGTTATCATAAAAGATTTAATTAATCTAGCAAAGTGGTAACATTATTAATTTCGCAAATATAATTTCCTATTAAAATGGTAAATTGTAATTTTTGAATTAGAAAATTTTAAAACTAAAGAGTGATCAACAAAAGTCTATTCAAACTTATGTGAGAGAAAAATCAAAAGCTTTGCATATCACTATCTACTCTAGTGTTTATAATTTAAGTTTATAAAGAGATTTGTGTATTTGTGTGAATGGCACTTTTACTTTTATCTTTTTATTTGTGTAAATTTTAATTTTGTTGTTTATTTTAATCTTTTTTCTTAAAATATTATATTTTTATTTTATTGTTTTTAATTTACTATGAAGAAAATTGGATTCATTTAAGATAAATATAATTTTTTATTACATAGTCTTTTTTTTAGTGACATGTTATATGCGTATAACATTAACAATAATAACTTTGTAACGTTTACATCACATGTATTTCGTATCCTAAAAATAGGAATGAAATTGATATACACATAAAAAAATACAAATCGAGTTCATATAATCGGAGATATGAAACAAATGTATACCATACTTAATATCAGAATCAAATACCTGTAATTAAATAATGTACATGACTTAGTTAAAATTATGGTATTAAAGATATTATTTTAGTTTAATATAATAATTTTATCCTGAACGATTTTGGTGATTAAAGAAAGATGTCTATAAATTATTATAACGAAACTGGATTCCAACTTGAATAGGAAGAATATATGGAATACAGTTGGAACAATTAATATCCAATGAACTTGCTTTGTTTATTAAGAGACTTTCAAGTTCTTATGAAATTTAAAGATAGTTTCATTAGTAGTGGTACGTGTTTTGGAGGTTATTTCTTAATAGATTACCAATCCAGTCTAACCTAATTAAAAGAGATTTCCAGCTAACAAATTGTTGTGCCCTTTTTATCAAGAATGTGTAGAATTTGTTCAACACTTGTTTGTCACATGTAAGGTGGCCTAAAAAGTATGAGACCAGTGTGAGAGGTGAGTTAAGAATGTCACTGTTAGACATGACTCTATTATTGTCCACTTTCATAGCTTCTATCTTGTGATCAAACGTCATTGCATGGAGATTTGGAACCACAGGAATAAGACGATTTTCAATAAAGGGATAATGGATGTTGTAACAAATTTTACTCTTGCTCAACTAAAGTGTTGGTTATGGGTTAAGCATAAGTTTTAGAGAATCTCATTTTTTTTATTTGGACTGGCATTTCTCACCACTAAAGTGTCTCGACTTTTTAGTTTAGACACTTTAGTTTGTGTTAGAGGTGTTTGTTGGGGGATCTACTTAGCGAATAGCTCACTTACTTTAATCAGTTTTACAGTATTGGTGTTTAACTGTTTTGCAAGTCACTTTAGGAAGGTGTGCAAACTAAAGTCTATCGCAGATAGGTGTAGATAAATTTAAGTGTGGTGATCAATGCGGGGTTATATATATAGTGCGCTGCCAGTGGGGGGAGGATCTATTATTTTTGGCCTATTTTCCTACGCCTACTCGGTAGGGTTGTTAAGAATAGCAATAGGTGCTTCTTTTTCTTAACTATATCTTATTTTTTTAATCTGGCATTATTCTCCTTTTTGGGCATTGAGTTTCTTGATTCCTGGTTCCTTTAGCTTGTAAAAGAGTTAAAAGAGTGCTTATAAGTTGACAACCTTAGGTGGCATTCCACCCGGTTGACAACCACACGTAGTACTTACGTGGCAAATTTCGTCTAGCGTGGCGTTCGGGTGAAAAAATAGGGTTTCACAGCTTCCTTTCAATTTGGTTCTTTGAGTGCCACAGCCCCACCATTCGAGTTTCACTTTCATTCTGTTTGACCTCCACCATTTTAGTTTCACTTTCATTCCGTTTGACCTCCACCATTTTAGTTTCAGTTTCATTCTGTTTGACCCCCCACCATTTCAGTTTCACTTTCATTCCCTTTCAGTCCAGCCATCTTCTTATTTACAGACGACGGCACCGGATTTAAATGTAATTTGGTCATTGGATTTGTAAATCCTAAACCAAACTAGTGATGACTGTTACTACAATTTCGTCATTTTATTTGTAAATCCTTCACTTTGGTAATCGTTATTGTTAGTCTAATTTTGTCATTGTACTTATAAAGTCTTAACTTTGACAATGATTATAGTTTTTCATTGTGGGACTGAGTGTTTAACCTTATTTATATAAGTGTTTAATGTTATGTATCTAAGTGTTTAACTAAGAATTGCACCGCTTATGAGTAAATAGTACTGAAAAGCCCACTGCAACGTTTGAGACTTCTAACTGTTTAACCTTATATACTTAAGTGTTTAACTGGACATTACTTTCTGACCACACTTCCAACCGACCATCTAAGTGTACCAATGGCCACCCAAACTGAAGTATTCACATGTTTTCAATTGTGGGACGAATAAATAGGTCTGCCATTCGTTGATCCTATAACTCCCTATCACTGTCATAACTAAGTAATGGCTAGTACTCAAATACCCATTGCCACCACTGGACAATTTAAGTGTTTAACCTTATGTGGTTAAGTGTTTAACTGTGCATCAGTTTTTGACCACACACACTCAAGGAACCATCTAAGTACACCCCTGACCTCACAGCCATATGTAAAATTGACATCTTTAACATTGTGCGACTACGATTCAACGTTCCTCACCACGTTTTTCTCGTCACCGTCACCCTCCACCGCTCCCAACAGCCATCGAGCGCAACCAAAGGTTCTTGCTTTTTCCCTCAAAGAGAGTGCAAATACCAACCGCTAAGCACCCAAAAACCTTTGGTTTTTCCTCACACACAGCTTCTCCTACGATTCAGCGTTCCTCACCACGTTTTTTCTCGTTGTCGTCGCCCTCCACCGCTTCCAACGGTCGTCGAGCACGACCAAATATTCTTGCTTTTTCCCTCAGAGTATGCAAATACCAAGCGCGAAGCATCCAAAAACCTTTGGTAACGGTCGTCGAGCACAACCAAATGTTCTTGCTTTTTCCCTCAGAGTATGCAAATACCAAGGGCGAAGCATCCAAAAACCTTTGGTTTTCAAATGGCAGGCGTGAATGACCTTCCTATGTTTTGGAAAATTTTAACAATGGAACCATTATACCCCTGCCCTATCATTTACCATTTTTGCCCCTAGTGCCACATCATAAAAAAATGCTACATTACCGTTGTAATCTGATTATAGTATACATGAGGTTAGCAGAGAAACATTTTCCGAATTAAAATACTCATGAAGTGCTTCTTTTTATTTAATTTATTTTTGACTATAATAACTTTGTAACGTTTACATGACATCTATTTCATATCCTAAAAATAGGAATGAAATTGATATACACATAAAAAAACAGAAAATTAAGTTAATCGGAAATACGAAAAAGATGTATACCATACGTAATGTCAGAAACAAATACGAGTAATTAAATAATGTACTGACTTGTACAAGTTTGATGGATACAGTTAAAATTATCGTATTAAAGATATTATTCAGTTTAATATAATAATTTTATCCTGAAACATTTTGGTGATTAAAGAAAAATGTCTGTAAATTATCATAATGAAACTAGATTCAAACTTGAATAGGAAGAAGAATATATGGAATACAGTCCCTGCAACAATTAATATCCAATGAACTTGCTTTGTTTATTGATAATAAAATTCCAAAGCTTAACCTAATACAAATAATTGAATCAAATTATACACAAACTTGAAATACCCTATTGCTCTCAAGTTTAACATGCACTTCCTCCACCTCCTCCGCATCCTCCACCTCCACCACCTCCCCCTCCACCACAAGCTCCTCCTCCACCACCTGCACTAACAGCAGTGCCACCAATAATCCCACCCATCATCATTTGGTTGTGACGATGATGGTTGTTGTGGTGAAGATGATGGGTGTTGTGGTGGTCAAAACCACCACCGCCACTTCCAGATCCTCGTCTTCCGGTAGCCAGTCGACACAACGTCGTGAGTATTACAAGGAAGGCGAATACGCAAACAATAACAATGACAAATATTACGAATGGTTTCATCTCATAGAATGCCAAAGTGCTTATTAAATTTTCATAGCACTCCCACTGCACCATATATATAGCTGACTTTGTATCGTTTATGTTGACTTGTCTTTAGGAGAAGCTGCTTCGCATGCTACGTTAGTTTATTCTGCAAGATACGTAACTTCTTACGCGTAGTTTTGGTTTACACGAAATAGTAATCGACGTTGACCAAGACTCGGTCGTTGGACCAATTTTCTTTTAAACTATTTTAATATAATTATTACTTTAAAAATGTATCAGTTTATATATAAACTTATGAACTGAATCAATCTAAACTTGTTGAAACTTTAGACTAAAAAGATCTAGTTCTATTTATATAATTTTCTTTTACTTTTATGATACTTTTGCATGATTTGTAATTTGTTGGACTGATTAAAAGTGAGATATATTTTGAAATAAATGAAAATTTTTATTTTGCATTCTCTCTCTCATTCACACCACTTCAAACCACGTATTATATGGAACATTTTTCGAATAAAATAAACTTCTCGATTAGATAAATTTATTAAGAACTGGAATGTTATTTAATATAATTAATTAAACAAGAAAATGACTTGGAAAGGAGATGAATAAGATATTTATAAGTAATGAGATAAGTCAAACTCATACAAACATCTATATTATTTTTAATCTAAAATTTTAATACAAGGAATTTATATGGTTTTTTCATATATTTTTAAGTGTGAATCGCTTTTAGGTCTTTATATATATCCTATAAGATGAATCATCAATTCTATTAATGTTATTATAATTTTTTATTTATCGAAAAGATTCAGTAGAAGAATTTAATAACAATGTGACATAAGTAAAAATTATATAAGAGATTTGTACCATCATGAACTCAAAATCGTAAAATAACAAATTTGTGCCTTTCTTTAATTTTTTTTCATTTAGATTCAAATTTATATTTAAATTCCTAATTATGTAAACTGATATTCTAAAAAAGTAATAATATATAAGAATAAGTTATTTTATCAATTTTTAGTTATTTTTATTTCATAAAATATTTAATTTATTAATTTATATTTATCTATAAATTTTTACATCTTGATTTCTTAATTTGATATTATGTATAATTTGTCTTTCTCTTGTTCCATATAAACCTTTTACTAATGCATACTATTACATTTTGTTAAGTATTGTTGTAAAGACGGCTAAAAAAATTAATAAACTAACTTCCGGAGGCGTGATAAAATATCACTGTCCTTAAGGACTTCTTCTCAGTTAAAACTGAGGATCTCAAAAGTAGTGTTAAGACTTTTATCCGGCAAGTGTACCGAGTCACAAGTAGTATAAATTTATAAAGTAAGGATGTCGATCCCACAGAGAACAGTTTTGTTTTAAATTTAAGCGTCACTACTCACTAAGTAAGTAAAAGTTTTACGAAGATTTGATGATAAGTTGAGTCAAGAACGTAAAAGAACAATTAAAAACAAGTAACAATTGAAAAACGGAGTTTGGAAAATCTAGAAGGACTTTGGGATTGAACTTCATCTCTTTCCCTCATTCGTATTTTGGAATTGATAAATAAATGCAATATTCGTAACTACTCTCAATTGATACACAAATTAAAATCATTCACACCGATTCCTCTGATATGAAATTCATAAGGAAATCTCCTAAACACTGATTCCTCAGCTATTTAGTAAATTACCCAGCGTTAAGAACGGATGTAATACGCAATCAATATATCAAAACCTATCCCTAGTATTCCAATATATCGACTATTTTTATCTAGGTTGGAAACTCAAAAATACTTTCCAGTTAAGTTTAAGAATCAAAATCGAGACTCTATTGATCAAAATAAAATCAAGCATTAAGCATAAGATGAAAATAGCAACGGAGTAGAAACTGAATATTATATTTAAAATCACCAAAATACAAATGAGTTCAAGAAGTTTCATTCAATCCCAAAGTTGCGGAACTTAACTACTTATAGTAGCCATTACACTTCAAAGAAGAAAGATTGCCAAAAGAAGAGCAGGAATCCTCAGTAGTTCTTGTTCTTTTCCGCTCTCCAGTTCCACCCAATCCAGATCCCCTTTCTAAAACCCTAAAATTCCTTTTAACGCGTTCTTTCGGGCTCTGGATAAGTGACTTTTCGCTCGGGCGAAAACACTCGCTTGGGCGCAAATTTGATGTGCTCTCTGGACTGATCTCGCCCAGGCGAAACCATCCTCGCTTGGGCGAGATTTTGATGTGCTCACTAGACTGATCTCGCCCAGGCGAAACCATCCTCGCTCGAGCGAGATTGCCTCGCTCCATTGTCGCCTGGGCGAATCTTCAACATGAATAACTCTTCTTTTCAAATCTTTTCTATTTCTTCTTCTCATGCAATTTCCAAGCTCTAGTTTCCTTCATTCTTATCACCTGAAATTCACAATAATTAAGATCATATATCTTCTCTTGACTCATGACTCAAATTAACAAAGTAAATCCAAAAACTTTCAATTCAGAGGTGATTATTATCATAACGATCACTTAAGCCCACAAAAACTCCAATTTATAATGTATAAAAAACACTAAAAAATGGTACTTATGAACTCCCCCAAACTAGAATCTTGTTTGTCCTCAAGCAAAGTAATTGGACTCACACAAAATATTTTCCAAAACAAAAACAGTGGTTGTTCAAAAATCAGACCCATGGTTCAATCATCAGGCAACATTCGTTTTCAAAACAAGAATTTAAGAGAGATCAGATATTCTAAGTCAAATCAAAGTAGGAACAAGACACAATCAATCTCCGAGAGAATTAACTCAAACAAAGACATGATAATGTAATTGAGGAATTTCTCTCTTAATATCTCACAGGGTAGTGTCTCTCTCAACTTCCACTGATTCTGCACAAATGAAAGTTGCCTTTCATTTTAAGTCAAATCACAAACACACAATCAACATGGATCTTAAGGTCTTTTAATGGTTGTAATGAGGCTGGGCTATCAAGAACATTGGCTTTTCAGATAACAAAGTGCATACTTCAAACAAGGAGAACGTATCTACAATTGAAACAAAATTTCCCTTAGACAGGATTAATCTACCAACTCTTGATTTCATCCAACCAATTTTTATTTATTTTTTTTTTGAGTAATTCACTCTTTTGTTTATATTTCTGTTTTTTTTTTTTTTT